>JAEEGK010000071.1_pt1 | contig 225109 bp, 131 predicted proteins | sample 8958771 | NCBI WGS metagenome assembly JAEEGK01 (sample SAMN16246547, study PRJNA631951) | gut metagenome | biome: gut microbiome; feature: rumen; material: SC-attached | host: Bos | place: Iran: Karaj | collected 2018-10 | reverse complement strand
AGTTAGGGAGCATCTTTACGGCCTGTGCAGACAATACGAGCGTGAGCTCAGGGTACTGCTGCATCATCTCGCCTATGAGCGATGCGTGGTCAGGCTCCATGTGGTGACAAACGAGGTAGTCAGGCTGCTTGCCGTCAAGAGCCTTAAGCAGGTTGTCCTTCCATTCCTTTCCCTTTCGGGCGTCGGCAGTGTCCATGATGGCTATCTTGTCATCAAGGATGATATAGCTGTTGTAGCTCATGCCTTCAGGCACTACGTATTGACTCTCAAAGAGGTCGATGTCGAGGTCGTCAACGCCGATGTAGCGTATGGTGTCAGTGATTTCTTTGTACATGGTAATTGTTTTTTTCTATTTATGTGATTAGCATCTGCAAAGATAAGTTTTTTTTCTCAATAAGCCAAACTTTTACCGCAAAAAGTTTGGAGGTTACAAATAATATGTTTACCTTTGCAAGCAATACGGGGGTATAGCTCAGCAGGCTAGAGCGCTTGCATGGCATGCAAGAGGTCGTGGGTTCGAGCCCCACTATCTCCACATAACATAAGATTTTACGATTATGGGCCAGTATTGGACGAGAAAGAACGATAAGGACGACGAGGATGCCGGCAAGGTTGCAACACCCTGGTCGGAGAAAGAGATGAAGGAAGACCGTAGTGATGGCCGTCCTAAGACGCAGACCTATGAGGAATACTGTAAGATGATGGCGCAGCAGCAGGAGGAAGATATGATGGACATCTGCTTCCCCGAGCAGCCTGAGGGAGTATTCGTGCGTGGGCATTAGTCACGCCGCAGTCGTGGTGGCTGTTTAAAAGATAAAACAAGCGATGGCATGTCTTTGCAATGCAATGACATGCCATCGTGCTGTATGTGGGTTTCCGTGACACTACAGCTTATTGCTGTCATAAAATTATATAATTTAACAAAAAACGATGCAATGGCATGTGCCATGGCATCGTTTTTCTTTTTCACTGTATATTCTTATATTGTTCTTGTCAGAGTAGGGTATCGCGGAATGTTACAAGAATGCAACTGTCAGTCCTGCCATCACGATAGAGACCATAGACATCAGTTTGATGAGGATGTTGAGCGACGGACCAGACGTATCCTTGAATGGATCGCCCACGGTGTCGCCTACCACGGTGGCCTTGTGGCACTCAGAGCCCTTACCGCCGAAGTTACCTTCCTCCACCATCTTCTTGGCATTGTCCCACGCACCACCGGCATTACTCATGAAAATAGCCAGCGTGAAGCCAGCAGCCAGTCCGCCGACGAGCAATCCCAATACACCAGCCACGCCGAGCAATACGCCCACGAGGATAGGTATGATGATGGCGAGTAGCGATGGGAATATCATCTCACGCTGGGCAGAGCGTGTGGAAATCTCCACGCAACGACCGTAGTCAGGCGTAGCCTTACCCTCAAGTATGCCGGCAATCTCACGGAACTGACGGCGCACCTCCTTCACCATGTCCTCAGCGGCACGGCCTACGGCACCCATGGTGATGCCTGAGAAGAGGAATGCTGCCATGGCACCGATGAACACACCCACGATGACCTTCGGGTTCATGAGGTTCACCTGGAAGTAGTTCATGAAGGCAGGTATGTCCTGTATCTGTGTAAGTATGTCAGCCATGTGCTGGTCGCCGGCAGCTGCCAGTCGCTGCACAGCCTCCTTTATCTCTTCAATGTAAGAGGCGAGCAGAGCCAATGCCGTCAAGGCTGCAGAGCCGATAGCGAAGCCCTTGCCAGTAGCGGCGGTGGTGTTACCCAATGCATCGAGGGCGTCAGTGCGCTTGCGCACCTCCTCGCCCAGTTCGCTCATCTCGGCGTTACCGCCGGCATTGTCGGCTATCGGACCGTAAGCGTCTGTTGCCAGTGTGATGCCCAGTGTGGAGAGCATACCCACGGCAGCGATGCCCACGCCATACAGACCTTTTGACAGAGCCTGTGCGTTGACGTCAAGGTCGAAGCCGTTGGCACAGAGATAACTCAGCATGATAGCCACAGAGATGGTCACCACAGGTATCATGGTAGATATCATACCCGTACCCACACCTTTTATTATAACGGTGGCGGCACCAGTCTGTGACGCTGCGCTTATCTCCTGTGTAGGCTTGTAAGAGTGTGAGGTATAATACTCCGTAGCCTGACCTATGATGACACCAGCCAACAGACCTACAATAACGGAGCAAGAGATGTATATCCAGTTCTCTATGCCAAGCAGGTAGAGTATGGCAAACGTAGCCACTGCAATGAGGCATGCGCTGACGTTAGTGCCCAGTCCCAGCGAGTGGAGCAGTTGCTTCATGCCTGCGCCCTCCTCAGTGCGTACGAGGAAGATGCCGAAGAGTGAGAGGAATATGCCCACGGCAGCTATTATCATAGGTGCTATGACATACTGCAGCTGCATCTGTGTGCCCAGATAAGCCGTTGCACCCAATGCGGCTGTTGACAGTATTGAGCCGCAGTAGCTCTCATAGAGGTCGGCACCCATGCCAGCCACGTCACCCACGTTGTCGCCTACGTTATCGGCAATGGTAGCAGGGTTGCGAGGGTCATCCTCAGGGATGTCAGCCTCCACCTTGCCCACGATGTCGGCACCCACGTCGGCAGCCTTGGTGTATATGCCGCCGCCCACACGTGCAAACAGTGCCTGTGTGGAAGCACCCATACCGAATGTCAGCATGGTGGTGGTTATGGTGATGAGGCTGTCAACGCCAGCCATATTGAGCACTACAAACCAGATGGCGATGTCGAGCAGTCCGAGGCCTACCACGGTAAGTCCCATTACGGCGCCTGAACGGAAAGCCACCTTCAGTCCGGCGTTGAGGCTCTGACGTGCTGCGTTGGCTGTACGTGCAGAAGCGTATGTGGCGGTCTTCATACCGAAGAAGCCTGCCAAACCAGAGAACAGACCACCAGTAAGGAATGCGAACGGCACCCATGGGTTCTGCAACTGGAATCCGTAGGCCATGATGGCGAAGATTACGGCCAGCACGATGAACACGATGGTGACCACCTTGTACTGCTGCTTCAGATAGGCCATGGCGCCCTTGCGAACGTGCATGGCAATCTCCTTCATGCGGTCAGTACCCTCATCTGCCTTCTTCATCTGAAGGTAGAAATATAAAGCCATGCCCAGCGCCACAAGTGACGCTATGGGCACGAGCCAGAATACTTCAGGTATGTTTTGCATAGTCGATTCTCAGTTTTCTATTTCTTTATCAAACTCCAGATCCACAATACAAGTGCGGCACCTACGGTAGCGGTGATGAGAGCACCAGCCCATGAAGGAATACCACCGATGTTTATGCCGAGTGTGCCAAACAGCCATCCGCCAACAAAGCCGCCCACAACACCGAGCAGGAGATTGATGAGGCAACCGTTGCCACTCTGATTAGTCAACTTGCCAGCCAATGCGCCAGCCAGAATACCGATGATGATACTGATAATTAAATTTGCCATAATAAGTTTGTTGTTAGTTAATATTGTTTATTGAATTGTGTTTGTAAATTACCATGTGGATGTTATCATATAAAGAATAACATTAGCCAGCAGAAACTCTGTTATCATTATTGCCGGCACACCGATGGTGAATATTGTATGCTTCGTCTTGTGCCTCAGTCCCCATATACCGAGAAGGGCTCCAACACCGCCAAAGGCAACGACAAGCCAAAGCAAAGCCTTCTCGCTGATTCTCCAGCCGCCTCGCTGCGCCTGCCATTTGTCGAAACCATAGGTGGCAAACGTCGCAATGTTAATTATCAATAAGTATATTAGAAATACTTTCATATCCAAAGGGCAAAATTAAGAAAAAAAAATTAAACTGCCAAATTTTTCTTCATTTATTGTATCGTTTCATGTATTCTGTAGTAAAGGAAATGTAAATCCCCCTCCCCAAAAAGCACTTAGTCACCAATCCTCTCGACGATGAAATCGCAGGCAGAGAACCATTTGCAGACATATTCGTCGGAATGTGTGGATGTCGTGGTGTTTGTAACACCATAGGTCAGGGTGCCATTGCTGACTGTGATGTCGTCAAGATAGATGCGGTTCCATCCGTATCCTTGACCGCCGTTGGCCGTCAGCTTTTGTATGTCCAGGCTATAAATGTGTTCCCCGTGAGAGAGGTTCTGCAGTTGCTGAAGCGCAGAGAACCATACATTGCCGCCCGTGTCACCGTCTGCCGGGATTTCCTTCTGGCTCGTCACTATGGCTGCACCATCTCCTGTCTGGGCAAAGACATGTATGCCGGAGTGTCTTGCTTCTGCGGCACGCACCACGGCAGAGACTCTATAGCGGCCGGGACGTAAGTTGTGGAGCGTGTTTTCGCCATGGAATCCCTTGACGGCCTCGCCCTTGACGTTGAAGTAACCTGTTTGCGAATCATTGCTGTAATGCTCGCCTCGTGCAGTGATGGCAGTGTTCCCGTGGTCTGATAGCTGTAAGTTGACAGTCCAGAAATTACGGTTCAGGTATTCCTGATCTTCCTGGCTGAGACTGTCTATTCCGACTGTGTGGTTCCGCATGACGCTGATGGCGGTACGCACGTCGGCTACCTGTCGTTTCATGTCATTTGGCACTGCGGCGGCAATGGCGTCGGTCTGGCGCATCAGTTCTTCAGCCTGCCACCCGGAGTACTGGAACGGATAGCTGTCAACCTCTTTCCTCAGCGTGTGGCAGATTGCCTGCAGTTCTGTGTTAGTGGCCGTTTGGCTCAGTTTCACCATGCGCTGCAATTTGAGATGCAGGGCTTCATAGCTTGTCTTGAGATTCGGTGTTTCGGCAGAGTTGTATATTTTATTCACCATCGTTTGGTAATGGTACTGGTCCATTTCACGAAGCGTATCGGTATAAAGTGCCTTTGCGCGTTCCGGCTCTTTGCTTCTGATTTCGTAAGACAGATGCTGCGCTACGCTCATGGCGGTATTGGTGCGGTCCATATATTCGTCGGGATTATAGGCCTTCACCTGTGGCACGCTTGACATCTTCGGACAGTGAAATTCGTAGATGACGCCGTGTGTGGCATAATATCTGTGCTTCGCATCATTGGTTTCCTCTTCAGAGTCGTGCCACATGAGAAGGTAGGTGGAACGGAAACCGTCTTCGTCCTTGAAGCCAATGACACGCACATTCATTGTAGGATGAAGGCTCAGTGGCAGACTTTGTCCCTCAGGGCCGTAGCTGATGCATATACCTGGGAATGCTGTCTGCTCATCACTTGCTGTATAGCTGAAGTAACTCGAGGCAAAGGGCGCCTGTGTGTCAAAAGCATTCAGAATGTGCTGCAATGGCAGGGTAGGGTCGTCGGGCACATTGCGGAACTCGAAACGGTATCCGTCAAGGTATAGCGGTCCGATATGGATGGTGTTGTCCGAAAGCTTTACCACATGGATTTTATCCTTTGGCACAAGTCCTGCACAGTCAAGTGCAGTCCAGAACACGCTGGCACTGTCCTCTTCCGCAGGGGTCAGTTTAACCTTTATGGACTTCGGAAATTTACCGTACCTTGTTTCAACGAAAGCCGTGCGCATGGCCTGTGCGTGCATGTTCTCCTGTGCATGAAGCACGGAACCTATGGGTAATAGGAACAATGCCAACAATATAATTGTATTTACTGATTTGTTCATTGTCTATGTATGTGTTAGAATTTAACGTAGTTATCTGTATTTTCTTTCTGCATCTGGTTTACTGTCTGCTCTGCCTGTTTTCCGACTATGCGAAACATCATCTTCTGCAAACGTGCATCGGCGGCAATGATTCTCTCTAACTGAACCGCGCTAACACTGTCATCAAGGTTTTCCATCTCAGCCTCAAGGCGTGCAATGCACATGGCAAGATTATCCGTAGCCGAAGCAGTGTCAGACTTTGGAACCACAGTATGTCTTCCCCCTGCGGCACGGTTCACTGACTTGTATGTTGCAGCCTGTGCCACTGCTGTTTTTCTTTTCTCTACATTAGGAGTGGTCACCTCTTGTTCGGAGCGTGTGCTGTCAGTGGCGGCAGCAGTTTCGTTTCCTGCAAGTGAAGACTGCTCTGTGGTGCCCTGCCAGAAGTGAAATGCCAAAAGCAGAAGTGCTCCGGCGGCAACTGCCGCAATCCATCTGAACACAATAATCTTTGGCTTCTCCCTGACAGCCTTGGGAAGCATCCGTGTGTCTCCGCTGTCAGTCTCGACATGCTGGCTGGAAGAATCGTTCACGGCGTCAACGTCCACCTGTCCGCTGTCGAACAATGCAAACATCTCCTTGTACTCAAGCCACTCCTCTGCCACATCTTCCGTACGGAAGTATTGTGCCAGCATCTGCTCCTCCTCAAGGTTGGTTTCGCCTGCCATGAACTTGCTGAGCAACTGGGATATTTCATGTATGTCGTAAGGTGTCTTCATTGTTGGTTCCTCCTCTTTAATTTGTTAAGCAATTCGTTGCGTGCTCGTGAAAGCAACGTAGATACTGATGTCTGCCGTATGCCTAGGATGTCAGCAATCTCTTTCTGTTCGCGGTGTTCCAACTGGCGCATCCTCAACACTGTTCCTGATGTGGACGGAAGGTTGTCTATCTGCCTGTAAAGCCATTGCTCTAGTTCTGCATACTCCAATCTGTCGTATAGCGTGTCCTCGTCAATGACAGGCGTTATGTCAGCCGTCCCGGCATGATGTCGTGCCACGCGCCATTTGTCTATGCAGATGTGCTTGGTGGTTATTGCCACCAGTGCTTTAAGGCGTGCCACGTCGTATATCTGCTCGTGCAGGCACCACAGTCTGGCCATCACGTCCTGCGCAATGTCCTCCGCATCGTCCTGCCCATACCCGAATCTGCGGGCGGCAGTCATGGATTTCATGCGCATTTCACAGGCTGTATGTGTAAACTCTTCTTGTGTCATTACATTTATATAACGAACAAACTCCCAAAAATTAAACAAGAAATTGCATTTTTTTTTCAATGATATAGCAGTAGGCACAAATAACTATAAAATGTTACTGATATGCTTTGACAAAATGAAAGCTATCATATTACCTTGTAATAGCTATGCTTTTACAGTGTAATATGATAGCTTTTACCATGTAAAAGCATAGCTATTACGATACCATACGGAATTTAACGTCTGTTAAGAATTTGTGTCACGAAAAACGGGCTTTTACTTACAATTTGTAAGCAAAAGCCAATCTTTTTTTTCGTTAAAATACGAATGTTTCTTTTGTTGTTAGAAATAATTTCGTTACTTTTGCATGAGAATTTGTCTGAAAAGACTTTTTAGGAAAGTATTTATCTCAGGATGGTGACCGTGGGGTCACGCCTTAAAACCGTAACAAAAAGAAATGAAGAAAGTTTTTCTCCTCGCGCTTTGCGCTGCCGCTGCTGTTGCAACGGCCTTCGCCCAGCCTTCCGCACGGATGGCGGGTGGCCTTATGTCTGTGTCTGCGGAAGACTGCAAGAAGATAACGGCAGGCGACGTAACCATGACCATTAATCCACAAGGTGGCGGAAAAATCCTGTCACTGAAATACAAGGACAAGGAAATGATTTCGCAGATGAGGTTTCCGGAGTCGTTCGGCAGCACGTTCTGGACGAGTCCGCAGAAGGAATGGAACTGGCCGCCGGTAAAGGAATTTGACAAACAACCTTACTCTGTAGAGGAGCGTGACGGCCGCCTCGTGATGACCAGTCAGGTGTCGGAGAAACTGAAGTACTGCATACGCAAGGAGTTCGGTACCGATGCGAAGGACGGGGCCATCGTGGTGACATACGTCGTCATCAATGAGAGCGGCGAGACACGACAGGTGGCGCCGTGGGAGATTACGCGCGTGGTGAACGACGGCGGCGTAGTGTTCTTCGACTGTCCTGCCGACAACATCACTCCTGCAGGACAGATGCCGTTCAAGGATGCCTTCGGTGCGGCATGGTATCAGACCGACGTAACCGATGGAAACAGGAAGATTAATGCTGACGGCAAGGGATGGCTGGCATACTGCAATAACGGTCTGCTGCTGATAAAGACTTTCGACGACCTTGATGCTTCGCAGCCAGCTCCGGGCGAGGCAGAGATACAGGTGTATGTAAACAGGGGAAAGACTTTTATTGAGCTTGAGAGCCAGGGTGCCTACACCACGCTGAAACCCGGTGAGGAACTGACCTGGACAGTGCGCTGGTATCTGCTGCCTGCAGACTGTGAGGCTAAGCCATCCGCAGAGCTTCTGCAGAGGGTTAAGGAGTGCTGTCTGAAGAAATAATGGCGTTGCTGCTTACTTCCCCCTGCATGACTTTACAAACTCTGATGGTGTCATGCCATATTCTGCCTTGAAGTTCTCAGAAAAGCGCTTGGGCGAGCTGTAGCCTACGGAATAAGCAATCTCAGACACTTGTTTCTGCGATTGCTCAAGCAGTTGTCTGGCGCGTTTCAGACGAATAGTGCGCATGAAGTCGTGTGGGCTGATGCCCGTGATGCTCATCAGTTTCTTGTAGAGGTTTGCACGCGACATATAAAGGTCGCTGCTCAGTTGCTCCACGCTGTAGTCGCTGTCGGCCATGTGCTGCTCCACAAGGCTGACGGCATGGTTTACGAACTCTTCATCGAGGGAAGTGATGGTGATGTCTGACGGCTTCACCTCTATCTTCTTGCGGAATGCTTCATGGCTTTGTCGCTGCCATTCTATGAACTTGTCGATGCGCAGTCGCAGGTGCTCTATGTTGAACGGCTTGGTGATGTAGTCGTCAGCACCGAGTTTCAGTCCACCGATGATGTCCTGGTCTGTCTGCTTGGCGGTGAGCATTATGACGGGAATGTGTGACCATGCAATGTTTGTCTTTATGCGTCGGCACAGTTCCATGCCGTCGATGCGCGGCATCATGATGTCGGTGACCACGAGTGTCACGTCATTCTTTCCGAGTATGTCGAGAGCCTCCTGACCGTCGCTGGCGGTGAGTATGACATAGCTGTCTTTTGCGTATGTCTGTTGCAGGCTGTCGGCAATGTATGTGCGCAGGTCGTGATTGTCATCAACGACGAGGATGGTCGGGGGAGTGATGGTGGAGGCGTCGGAGGAATCTGAGTTATCGGAGTAGTCGGAATTATCGGAGTTCTCAGAGTTATCGGTGAATTCTGATTTTTCGGAATTGTCTGAGAACTTTGATATTCCTGCGTTCCCCTGGTTGTCAGTCTTCTCTGCTTCTTTCAGTTCTACGGTGAAGACGGTGCCTTGCGGCAGGTTGTCGCTTACGCTTACGGTGCCGCCGTGCATTCTTACGTATTCGTTGACGATGTGCAGTCCTATGCCGCTGCCGGCTTTCGGGTCATCATTGCGTACCTGATAGAATCGCTGGAAGATACGTTCCTTGTCTTCGTCCCTGATGCCGCAACCGGTGTCGGCAACGGCTATCTGCAGCGTCGAGCCTTCGCTGGTGAGTGTTACGCGGATATTGCCGCCGTCGGGAGTGAACTTGAAAGCATTGCTCAGCAGATTATATATTATCTTGCCCAGTTTCTCGGCATCGACGGTGAAGAATACGTGTTCTGCCGACGGTGTGTAGTCAAGTGCGATGTTGCGCTCTGCGGCATAGTCATGGAACGACAGGCAGATGTTTCCCACATACTGCGCCACGTCGATGGACTGCGCTTTCAGTGATTCCGCTCCCACGTCGAGACGGCGGAAGTCCAGGAGCATGTTCACCTGATTATACAACAGCTGCGCATTGCGGAATACCATCTCAAGGCGGTTCTTTAGTGAGGTGATGATGCCATTTCTTTCCGGTTTGTTTCTTTCATCACCCTTTATCTCCTCTATAATGCTTTGCAGTGGACTAATTATCAGTGTCAGCGGTGTGCGTAGGTCATGGCTAATGTTGGTGAAGAAGCGCAGTTTCATCTCTGACAGCTGCACCTGCTGGTCACGTTCCATTACCAGGCGCTGCTCCTCTATGCGGCGGCGGTGACGGCGTTGCACAATCCAGTATCCTGCATACACTGCTATGGCGGCGAGCAGGAAGTACAGTATCTGCATCCACCATGACAGGTAGAAAGGTGGTGCCACATGCAGTTTCACACACAGCACTTCGCCCCACTCACCGCTCTCGTCGGCAGCCTTTACTTCAAGCGTGTATGTGCCGTGGGGCAGTGAGAAGAACTCTATCTTGTTTTTCGTGGTATAGGTCCATTCGTTGGTAAGGCCCTTTACTCTGTAGGCGTAAAGTACACGGCCGTCGCTTGACAGGTCACCGGTGAAGAAATGCAGTGTTATCTGCCTGTCGTCGTATGACAGTTTCAATGGTTGCAGTCCTCCGTCTTCGTCTGTTGTCACGGTAACATTGGCCAAGGTGGAATACTCTTCATTGTTCCTTGTCACCTCTATCAGCCTCAGTACGGGCCGCTGCTTGTTGGCATACATTACTGACGGTGAAATGAGCGTGTAGCCCTCGGCACCACCGAACAGTATGTCGCCGTTTGGCGAACAGGCAGCCGCGAAGGTGTTGAAATAGCTGTTCTGCACTCCTATGCGGTCAGAGAAATTGTGCACCACATAACTGCCGTCTTTCTGTGCCTGTATGCAGGAGATACCATGGTTCGTTGACAGCCACATGTTGCCCTGCTTGTCTTGCACAATGGTTTTCACATAACTGTCGAACAGACCGTTCTGCTCGTTGAAGAAACACAGTTCGTCGCGTTTTATGTCAAGCATGCTGACTCCTGTGGTGTGGGCTATCCATAGGGCATCGCGTTTGTGGTCATAGCATAGTGATACCACTGCCTCGTTGAGCATCTGCTGTGTTCCCTTGCGGTTGCCCAGCATGAACTGTGCCTTTCCTGTGTTTGTGTCAAATGCCCAGATGCCGTTGTATGTTCCCACAAACATGGTATGCCGTCCGTCAAAGGCAAGCGACAGTCCTGCCACATCCTTGCCGTTGCCTTTCAGCATTGTGGTGCGTCCATTTTCCATGTTCAGTTTATACAGTGGCGTAAAGCCTGATACCACCCACAGGTTATGGTGGTTGTCCTCCGCCATCTGCCATGCAGAGTTGCTTGGCAGTGCGCCGTTCTCATGTGTGAGAACCTTGTCAACCGTCGTGCCGCGCATCTTGTATATGCCGCCGCTGTATGTACCCACCCATACTGCACCGTCGTGTCCTTCTATGAACGACGATATGGTGATGTCGGGGAACGGTGCTTTCTGTTCCACACCGTTTTTCGGTTTTACGAACACACCGTGTCCGTCGGTGCCGAGCCACAGGTCGCCGTTCTTGCTGAACAGCATGGTGCTGATGTCGCCCAATGCCTGTCCGCGGTTCTGGAACAGAGTGCTGTGATAGTTGCTTATAGACACACCGTTCTTGAAATGTCCGAGGAAGATGACACCGTTTGCAGATGCTGCGATGCATGTGACATTGTCGGAGGCTATCGACGACAAGTCGCCGCTCACATTCCGCATGTGAGTGGTTGCTCCGCTGGTTTTGTTACATACGAACACGCCGTTGTGGTCTGTGGCCACCCACACGTTTCCCTTACCGTCATCGTAGATGGCGCGGATGGCGTTTGAACCGCCGTCTTTGGGTATTGACAGTTGTGCACCGCCGTAGTGGTAGATGTCTTCATTGACAGTGGAATATACCCATAGCGTGTTTTCCGAATCCACATATACACGCAGCCTGTTGCCTGCCGTACACATGTTCTGCGGCAGTGATATGCGCTGCAGCGTTCCTGTCTTGGCAATGAATCGCCACACATTGTGCTCGTCGCACAAGTACAGTCCTTCTGCACATTCGGTAAAGAGCCATGACTTGCCAGCCAGTGTGAGGCGTGTCTTCCATTGCTGCTGTTTGTGCGAGGCATAGTCGTAGCACAGTATCTGTCTGTCGCTGATGAACCACAGCTTTCCCTCGTCGCCGACGGTGAACTGGTATTTAGCCGGCAGGGTGATGCCGAGTTTCTTGAAATATGCCTTGTGGTCGTATTCGAAGGTTTGCTGCGTCATGTCGTAGCGTACAATCCCGTCGTTGTAAACAATCCAGATGTTGCCGCCACCGTCTTCCATCAGCCGGTCCACGCTTGTTGCCGGGTGCTTGCGTTCTATGTCAAAATAACGGTATGGGCGCACCTCATAGCCGTCATAGCGGTTCAGTCCCATTGACGTGCCTATCCACAGCATGCCGCGGCTGTCCACGAGCATGGTGTTCACGGTACTGCTCGACAGCCCCTGCCTGACATCAAGGGAATGGAAACGGTAATCCTCTGCAAAGGCAGAGAGGTTCAGCAAGGTCAATAGGACTGTTATATATATAGTTTTTTTCATGAATGTGGCAGTTTAGTTGATCAAGGTACAAAGTTAATAACTTTTCCTGAAACGGCAAAATATAAATGAAGAATATAGAATGAAGAATGAAGAATTTTAGTTACTACTTGACGACATACAACCCGCATGGGATTCTATATTCTTCATTCTTCATTTTTCATTATTTCCTTTGTTGTTTAAGAAAAAGTTTGTATCTTTGTACTTATTTGATAACTTGCATAACTTTAATAAAACTTATAATAAAATGAAAAAGATTTTTCTTATTGCCATCATGTCTGTTATGACATGTTTGGTAGCAGTGGCTCAGCAGAAGGGTCCTGTAGTAGTAGAAACAGAAAACTTCTCTGTCAAGGTGCCTAAGGGCTGGATTGTGAAGGAACAGAAATCTGGAAGCATCAGTTCTGTATCGCTGGTTCCAGAGGTTAAGCCAAAGGAATCTACAAACTTCGGTTACGGCATTGACATCTGGTCGTTTGTCAGCCGCACTTACACAGTAGAGAAGATTATCGACGAGGCTTTGAAGAGATACGGCGAGAACGCCGCAGAGAAGAAAGAGGACATCACGTTTGGTTCGAACACTTTCCAGCGTACTTTCTTCGACGAGGGCTTCGGTACGTCGCAGACTCTTGCCTTGCCTCTGAAAGATGTGGGTGCCATTAGCATCGACGTTAGAAGCTATCCGCTTACTGACAAGAACGTGAAGAATATTCTCAAGAGTATTCAGGTGAAGAAATAAAAAACAACCTAAAAACAAATCTGGGCGAGAACCTGCATTATCTGCAAGTTTTCGCCCAGATTTGTTTTTAGCCTCAGTGTACTTTATTCAATCTTAAACACCGCGGCGGTCTTCAGGTCGGCACCACTCTTGGGGTAGGTCACGGCGAGGCCATCGGCGGTCTGCTTCCATTTCAGTTTTCCGGCATAGCCTATGAGCGACACGCGTTTGGGCTTCTCTGTCACGGAGTGTATGGTAACGGTCTGCCCGGCCTCAGGCACGTTCATGCTGATGGCATAGAGACTGCCGTCCTTGCCTACTGTGAAGCGGATGTCCTGTGCATTGAAGGCAAACTCTGCATGGCGCTTGCCCAGTGCACCGCCGGGCAGTGTCTTCAGTTTGCCCTTTACCATCTCGCCCTCGCCGATTACCTTCCATGCCTTGCTGCCGTATATTGCTTCACCGTTGAGGCGCATCCAGTCGCCCACACCCTCCAGCATGCTGACGGCTCCATCCTCGATGCTGCCGTCGGGTCGCAGGCTGATGTTGATGCACACGTTGCCGTCGCGCGCAGCACTCTCTATTATGGCGCGTATCATCATGCCTGAGTCGTAGGTGAAACCGGGTGCATAGAACCAGTCGCCAACGGGCATCTCGCGAATCCATGCCTGCGACGTGTTGATGGTGTCGGGGAAGTTAAATTCGGCGGTGTTGACAGCACCATTGGTGGGGTTTCTGAACTTGATGATGCTGAACGCATCCACCTTGCCGCGACTCTTCAACTGACGGTTGTAGAAGTCGGCCATCACCGCCTGCATGGCGTTACACTTGTAGCCGGTGCCCGTGCCGTCACCGGTGAATGGTCCCTGCACCGTACCGTCGGTATATATGAAGTCAGGGTCATAGTGCGCCGTCACGTCCATCATGCGCAGCGCCCATTGTGTGGCATACCACTTGCAGTAGTCCAGATGACGTGTGAAGATACCGGCCTTTGGCGGTGTCCAACCTGTGTATGCCTGTGCCTGCACGGTCTCATATTCACGCAGGTCGGTGCCGTAGAGCAGGCGTGGGTCATAGCCTTCCCACCACTTTCCCTTGCCGTCTGCCAGCGTCAGCTTACCGTCATATGCGGCATCCCCGAGGGCAGACGATTCCTCTTCTTTCTTGGAGTTAGGGACGGTGTTATCGTTGCAGAATGCCGTCTGCCACCACCACCAGGTATATTCGTGGTGGAAGGTCACACCGTATCTCATGCCGTGCTTGCGGCAGGCATCAGCCCATTCACGCAGCAGGTCGCGCTTCGGTCCCGTATTCATCGAGTTCCACGGCTGGTAGCGTGAGTTCCACAGGTCGAAGTTATCGTGGTGCACACCCTGAATCATCAGGAACCGTGCGCCAGCTTTCTGATACAGTGCCGTAAGATACTCCGGGTCGAGTTTCGTGGGGTTCCATGTACGCAGCACGTCCTTGTAGCCCATCTTCGACGGGTGGCCGTAGCGTTTCAGGTGGTTGTTGTAAGCCTTGTGTCCTTTCTTATACAGGTTGCGGGCGTACCAGTCGCCGCTCTCGCCCGCCGACTGCGGACCGAAGTGTACCCAGATGCCGAACTTTGCATCCCTCAGCCATTGCGGGGTGCCGGGATAGTTTTTCTCTATAGAAGCCCAGTTGGCCTGGAAGGGGCCGTCGGTCAGTGGCAGTTCCAGCTGCACCTCTTCAAAAGTCTTGCTGTCGCCCATCTTCACCGTTCCCACAGGTTCAGGTGCAGGAATCTCAGGTATCGGTGGCAGTACAGCCGGCAGTCCGTCATTCGTTTGTGCGCAGGCTGACAGCGACATGGCCGTCAACAGCAAAGCAAAAACCTTTTTCATTTTTATTTTTTTAAATTCGTTGTCTATTGGGAGTGATAGTGGAGTAGAAGGGGAGTGATAGTGGAGTGATAGTGACAATACGCTTGTAATGTCGCCAGTCTATATCATCAGTCTAATACATATGTCTCTATCACTCCACTATCACTCCCTTATCACTCCCTTATCACTCCCTTATCACTCCCTTATCACTCCCTTATCACTCCCTTATCACTCCCTTATCACTCCCTTATCACTCCTCTTTCACTCCGTTTCTTCTCCCCCATACAGCCTAAAAATACGTTCCATGGGCTGCCATTTCTCATCGCTGCGGGCATCTGGGCTGCAGCCTTGAAACTTCGAGACGAACGCCTCCCACTCTGCCTGCCGTGGCAACGTGGCCAAACGCTGCATGGCCTCGCTCCACCTGAAGTCGGCAGGAGCATCGACAATCATTACCAGCCTGTTGGCTAAAAGGTATATCTCCATCTCAAGGATGCCCACCTCCCTGATACCGTCGCGTATCTCCTTCCAGCTGTACTCCTGAGAGTGCCATTTACGATACTGTGCTATCAGCTCCGGGTCGTCACTGATTTCCAGAAACTGCACATAGCGCTTGATTTTTCCATCTGATATGGTCTGAACATATCCTTCCATAGGATTTTCTTTATTGTGATATTTTGTGAGTGCAAAGATAGTCCTTTTTTATCATACTACGTTGCAAAATATTATAGGATCATAGCACAATATTGATTTGTTTATAAATTTAACAGGAGGGAAATATACTTTTTGGGGGGAGTGAAAGGGGAGTAGAAGGGGAGTGATAGTGGAGTGATAGTGACAATACGCTTGTAATGTCGCTAGTCTATATCGTCAGTCTAATACATATGTCTCTATCACTCCCCTTTCACTCCCCAAAACATCCCTTTCACTCCCCCAAAATAATTGTTCTTTTTCTCCACTGCCAAGAAAACTCATTTTAAGCAGGGGTAAACGAGGTGGGTGGACAAGAAGTCCAGAAAAGGGGTACAATGCAACAGAGGGGCCTTAAAACGCTTTTTCCAATTCACAATGCACTTTTTTCAATTCACAATGCATAATTCACAATGCACAATTGGGCCATGCGGGACAAAAAATGCGTACAATTTGCAATAATTATGCATTATGCATTGTGAATTATGCATTAATAATGTTGTAAAAGCAGCCATATTGCATTGTAATAGCTATCAGATAGCCCAGTAAAACGATAGCTTTTACACTGTAATATGATAGCTTTTACTGCGCATTAAGAAAACTTTACATTTTTAACATTTGCCGAAATGTCCGATTCTTTAAGACTACGAATTTTTTGAGACAACGATTTTTACTAATTAAACGAATTGCCATGCGGAGTACAGCACAAAATAATTCGTATAATTCGTAGTATTTAGACAACGGATTGCACAGATTTGACGGATTACCATGCGGAACACTGCATAGAATAATTCGTTTAATTCGTATAATTCGTAGTTAAAATAAAAATCAAAATTATAATAATTACGGTTAATTACGGTAATTAGTTTCCATTTTAAAAGTAACTAACAATGAAACAATTCAAGTCATATCAATGCTTGAATAGACCACGGATTTTACTCTAAGGATTGAAAGATTTGCAAATAAAGAAAAAAGAATCCCATGCGTACAATTCGCATGGGATTCTTCTTTTCAGCGTTCACTTTTTATACTACGAATTAAGCGAATTATACGAATAGCTCTCGGGATAACATTTTAATCCCTGCAAGCAAAACATTCGTATAATTCGCTTAATTCGTAGTAAGATAATAATCTGTCGTTTACTTCATCCACTGACCAGCAGCTACGCCGGCGAGGATTCCATCCATGGCATTCTGACCTACCACTGCCTTTGCAGAGCGGCCGATGATGGTAGATGAACCACTCTCCTTGCCAAGACCTGCCACGTCGTTGGTGTCCCAAGCAAAGGCTACGATGCCGTTGTTGGTGGCATATTCATTGACACACTGGTAGAACTTCTTCACCGAAGCGTCATGCTTTGCCTGGTCGCCGCCAGTCAGAGTGCGCTGCAAACCTGCATACTCACCTATGATGACAGGATAGCCCTTAGAGGTGAAGGCGGTCTTCAGGTTGCTGAACTGTCCCTGCATGTAAGCCTCGTCGCCCCATGTGGCGTTGTGGTCGGCACCGCTGTTGCCGCTGCCCCAGTAATAGAAAGCCTTGTCGCCAGAAGCATCGAAGGTGCCGCAGAATTGTCCCGGGTCATAGAAGTGTACCTCGACCATGAGTTTGCCAGCTTCCTCAGGCAATGAGCTTGCAGGCATGTAGCTTACGGTAGAAGCGATGTTTACGCTTGGACCCTGCACCACAAGCACGCGGTTGAGGTTGTTGCCGCCGGTTGCGCGTACAGCCTCTACGAAAGCCTGGTTATACTTCAAAAGTATCGGGGTGAGTGCCTCGTGGCGAGAGCTGAAGAGGTTATATTCCTGGAAAGGCTCGTTGAGGCCGGCGAAGATGACGTGCTCGTCATAGCCCTTGAAGGCCTCAGCAATGCGTGTCCACAGGCTCTTCAGTGTGACAATCTTTGCGTTAACCTCATCATCGGTCATGGCGCGGAATGAAGAAGTGCTGCCAGTGAAGCCCTGCACCTCAATCCAACCACCGTCCCAGTGGTCGTTGAGCACTACATAGAGACCATCCTCCACGCAGTAGTCAACGATCTGCTTTACGCGAGCCATCCATGCAGCATCTATCTGTGGGCTTGCCTCGGTGCCGCCGCTGACGTGACCACATATCCATGAGCATGGTATGCGCACTGACTTGAAGCCGGCAGCCTTCACTGCGTCAATAACTTCCTTAGTGGTCTTGGTTGGCTGCCAACCAGTCTCGCAGGCTGTGCCGCCATTGTTATTGAAGAGGTTGCTGGCGTCGCAAGCCTCCAGGGTGTTGCCGAGGTTCCAGCCTGGGTACATCAACTTTGCAATATCAGCTGCAGTTGCGGTAATACTGCTTGTTACACCCTGTTGGTTTATTGTAATTGTTTCTACTACGTCACCATAAGTTAAAGTAACAGATGCAGTACGCTCTACACTAATATTTTCTTCGACATTAAGTTGAATAATGCCATCAGCCATATTGGCACGTGTCTTTTCTAACAATGTTACCCATGAAACATTACTGTTTACAGTACCGTCCACATTTGTTTTCATAGCGACGGTTACAATACCTCCATCAGCATCTACTTCATAAGTGGTTTGTTCTACCAATAGGCCATCTTTGGCAGTTTGTGTAACAGTAAACGTCTTTGTTTGATTGCCTGCAATAACCTTAATCTCTGCTGTACGGTCTGACGTATCAGGATTAGGTTGCGCAGTTAACTTTACAGATGTATTACCTAGCTGTGTGCGTGTACCAGTCTCTACCGTCAGCCATGAAGCTGTTGTTGTTGCTGTAGGCTGTGAACTTGATTGTACAGTTACTTTGGCTGTACCGCCAGTCTTTGATATCAAAGATGGTACATTAACGACCTTTACATCTCCATTATATCCCTCTACTGTATCATCGTCTTTGCTGCAAGCCACCAACGTAAGTGATGTGCAGAAAAACACTACTGCTAAATATAAGAATCTCTTCATAGACTTTCCTTTAACTTGTTTTTCAATTCTTTTTCTGATATATCTCCCCCTATTGATTTACCATTTCTGTCAAAAAGTCGCATTGACGGAATAGTTATGATCTTGTATTTCTCTATCAATGCAGATTGCAAGGTTTTATTATCATATACCGCGGTCCACGGCAATTCTTTCGCCACATTGCGCCATGCATCTGCATCCTCGCTCATACAAACCTGATATATCTGTAATCCCTGAGATGCAAACTGATCATATACTTCACGAAGCAATGCCTGATGAGGACTTTTAACCTTTGGTACTTCATACAGCACATCCATCAACACCACACTACCATGCATCTGCTCTATACTGCGCTCATTACCATTTGCATCCGTCAGCATCACTTCGGTGGTAGAGTCGACAATCTGTTCTGTCAATGCGCCTTTGGCTCCGGATGATGTTTTCTTATCACTACCAGCATTGCATGAACAGAAGAGGCACAACAGTATTAAGTATGTAAGCGGAAAGTAAGTGGCGCACTTACGCCACCCACTCCCCGCATTATGTGTATTATTCATTATTCTTGATATATTCCAAGTATCGTAACTGTAGCGTCAGGATATGACGTATGTATTCCAGGTAAATCAATGTACCAGCAGTTTGCACCTGTAATAGTGCCAGGATAGGTTACAGTATAGACACCATTGCCATTGATTTTCAAAGGCTTAGCGCTATACCAGTTCCAATTGCCATCACATATTTGTGAAGCTACATCGCAGGTGGCATCATCTGTTAAGCCTGCCACTTTGAACGTAACAGAGAGATACTGGTCTGCTTTTATCTGGCTTACATCCATGAATGGGTCATCCGTAGAACCAGAACCATCCCAAGGGTTGTAAGTATCAATACGCAGGTTACCGTTATCCTCGAAGTCTCCTACTAATAGTTTTGAGTTATCAAAGTCAAGCTTCACACCTGGAAAATCCAAGACAATCTTCTTTATGGTAACATTGATATTCTCAGCACCTACCATATCAGACAATCCAATGAGGTCATAATACCAACAGTTCACGCCAGAGCCATTGCCTATAATCTTGAATGAATACTCGCCATCGCCACTGATAGTAATCTTTTCTGTATCAAATGCCCAACTCCAATTACCGTCAGCAAAGCCACCAGAACCTATTGTTGTAGCATCACCTATACCTGTTATCTCAAATACTACAGTGAGTGCCTCGCCAAACTTCAAATCTGAAGGATTAAAGCATGGGTCGTCTGTTGAATTTGAACCATCCCAAGGATTGTAGAAAGCCAAACGATAATTGCCGTTACCCTCAAAATCGCCCTGTTTTAGTTTACTATTATCAAAAGCAAGCTCAGGTGCTGTCTCTGGCTTACGAACTGTACGTACAGACAAACCAAGACTACGTAATGACACACCTACAGTAGCCTCTGAACTTAAATGCAGCGTCTTAACATAGTTATTGTTTACTGTGCTTACTTCACCTGTCCAATAGAAACCCTCTGCAGCAGTCTGTATTACTTCTCCTTCGCGATAACCAGCAAAAGGTAAGAATATTGAGTTACCATTGGCAGCAGTAAAGCGTATGCCACCATCTTCTACCGTCTGTGTAGTTGACGCCAGCAACTCCTGAACCTGTGCCTCCGTTGGCGTTGAACTTTTCTTGTTTGACTCGCCTTCGATGTCTAATCCATTTACGATATCAGCTGCAGTTGCAGAGATATTCTCAGCTGTGTATGCGTTGATATCACTAGAGTAGTTAAGACCTGATTGGTCACCATATCCAATGAAAGCACCTGCTTCGGTTTCGGTCTCAGCACCAATGTTACACTTTGCCCATAGTACAGACAAACCTAAGTCAACATATTCCATCACCTGTGCATCCATTGTGAAGCTCTGCACATTTCCCTTTACTATAGTGCTACCTATCTTTGTATAGGCGGTATAGTAATAAGTCTTGCCAGGTAACAGTCCGCTGACTTCCTTTGAGAAAGAAGCGACCTCGGTCTCCACAGGTATTGTAACATTATTACCTGTAGCATCTTCAGTGTCAGAGACGATGAAGCCACACTCTACATTAGAGAGAATATCATCTGCATCTGCTACCTTACCAAGCAGCGTAACCTTTGTTGCGCTTTTACCTTCTACTTCAAGAGTCCTCACAGTAGAGTTGGTACAAGTAAAACTCTTCGTTGTACCATATTTAGTCACTTTGCCTTGCAATGTAACAAATTGTGCATAGTAATATGTCTTGCCAACAGTGAGTCCCTTAATCTCACTCGTTACCGTACCATTATCATTGATAGTACCATTAACCTTTGTGCCACCTTGTACCCCTGCTTCCGTATCTGCATATACTACACCTACGGTATAAGATGAGGCATTCACCTCCGAAAGGTCTTTCACCGTGCCTGTGGTAACAGCGGAATAGGCTGTTGTGACAGCATCGCCAGTGGTAACTTCTGATATAATATCGCCAACAGCAGGACTATAGTCCGTCTCGTCGCTACACGCTGTGAGGCATAATCCCACAAGCAGTGCTAATGATTTAACAATATACTTTTTCATACGTCTTAATCCATCATTATTGAGTTAATAGTTACAGTCACACCCGTAAGTTTGTGATCTACCATATTCTCGTTAAGGTTGAAACCTGGCAATTGTGACTGAGCATTTTTTGCGTCAATACAGAATACAAGGTTCTCAGTAGCAGGTGACTTTGCGGTAACAGTAACGGTGTATGTACCATCACCCTTGAACTTAAAGTCATTTACTCCAGATTTAAGATCCCACAATTCTGCACCGCTAATCATCACAAATGCATCTACTTCATTATCAAATGTTCCTAAGCCGCTTACTGTGAAGTTGATTACCATCTGTTTCTTAAAGAATACCTCATTAGAATTTACAGGAGGATTATCAGCCGTACCTGAGCCCCAGCAGTTAAATATTTCTATACGGAGGTTTCCATTACCTTCAATGTCACCATAATGTAGCAATGAACTATTACAAGCAACGGCACGTGACTCTTGTCCACCAGCAACAAACTTTGTAATATGGTAAGTAAGGTATTCATAAGCATTTCCTTGTGCATCATACTGCTTTGAACCTATGTATATGTCAGTGATATCACCCGTTAGAGGATCTACATCATAGTTTATAACCTGTAGTTCATTCTTCTTGTTACCAAACTTCAAATCACTGTTAGCTGCAACATTGAACCAAGGAAGTGATGCCCCACTGAATGTCATCTTACCATTATCGTCAAGGCTATAAGTCAAGGTCGTTGCATTGCCAGAAGGGTCTGTCAATTCAAGTGACTTCGTAGAAGAATTAAACTTAAAGATAACGTCAGATAAATCAATTTGTCCATAATCTTCTGCACTACGTCCGATTGCACTACCGTTGAGCGTATTCCATGCTATTGGTTCTGTATCAGCAAACATATATGTTGTTGTTAGCTGATTGAATGGCTCAAAGTAGTCGTTAAATGTGCGATTCAATGTTACATTGTCGCTCCAACAACTCTGACACTGAGCATTATTTGAGAACGTCAGCTTTCCACAGGTATTACACTTATACTGATGTTTCAGATGAATCGTATTATCTACAGTTGGTTGATAGTTATCTGCCCATTCTTTTGTTACGTAGTTGAATACTTCAATCCATTCACCACCCCAACTACCTGGGATACGCGTATATGCAACACGCATATGGTTTTCATCTATTTCCACTATCTGCATATTCTGGCGCCATGTATCTCTACGTTCTGTCCATCCGTCTGGGTGCATCAAATCTGCATCAACAAGGGTCAGAGTGAGCAAATCCTCATTCAAGTTGAAAAGACCTTCCTGAGTCTCGCCTGTATCACCATTATAGTAAGAATAGCCAGCACGTCCTACAAGGTCAAATGTCATAGTACTTGCAAAATTTGCACTCGTATGATTTACGCCTGGATCCCAGTTTGGTACAAACAGTGACTCTCCTGAAGCTATATTATAATACAATTTACGACAGAGGTCAGGGTTATCATCTGGGCTACCATAGGTAAACTCACCTGTACCATAACCATATTGACCATTATCATACACCCACGTTTTAGAGCCACCAGCACCTCCTGCAATGTACTCCCATACTGTGCCAGAAATAAAGTCTGCACAGAAGTCGCTGATAGTAAACTCGACAGGTTCACCAAATACGACTCCGGCACTCGTCTCTACACCAAACTTTACAGTGTATGTTCCCGCAAAAGGCATTTTAAGAGTAACCTCTGGTTCCTGTGAACGTCCCTGCGGATGCTCCCAAAGTACTGTGTATTTAGCCCCCATGAGACTCTTCAGATATATAATGTTCGGATTGTTAGCGTCATGTTCTATTGTGAACGCTACACCCTCTGCAAGGTCATCAGGCGATACCGTCTGACCACCTAGGCTGAACTCGTCGGGCGAGCAGCCTGTCATTATTGCTGATAAAAACAATAATGCAGTGAATATTATATTTTTTGTTTTCATTGTTTCTAATGTTTAGTTCTTACTTCCAACCTTCATTTTGTTTCAGCACGTAGTTAGAACGTGTAATCTGATTGTTTGGTATCTGACAGAGACCTTTCTTTGCCTTAATATTATCAGCAACGATATTGACTGTTGCAGCAACTCCGCCATCCTTTACCTGAGCACTACAAGCGATAGTATTTGCAGCCTTGTCTATTCCCTGACGCAACAAGTCATAGTAACGGATGCCCTCAAATGCGAATTCCAAACGACGCTCTTTCATTATAGCATCTTCCGAAACAGTCACTTCACTATAGTTGCTGTTAATATTGCCATTATCTTCACGGTAAGCACGCTCACGCACCATATTAAAATACAGTTGTGCATCTGGTGCTCCTAATTCTGCAGCCATCAACAATACATCTGCATAACGAAGAATGATAACATCCTGCCACTGCTCAGTCATAGCGTCACCAACAGTTACGCCCCATGCAAATGGTAATGGTGTACAATCGGTAGTTGCCATTGGAGTATATTTCTTAACATAGTAACCTGTATATTGACGTTGGTCGGCTATGCAATCTTCAAAGCCCTCTTTCTGTTCAATACCCTCGCCGACTACATCAATTACTGAAGCTGCCTTGCGTTGATCACCTACACCATAAGCTTTCACCAATTCTGGGTTAACAGTGCAAATACCCCATCCGTAACCATAAGGTGAGCAGTCTATGGCTTGAATACCACGCAAACCAATGTTTACAATCCAACGGTTACCATCATTATTTCCATTGTAATCCTGAGTGTCATTACACTTCATAGAGATTATAAACTCTTTATTACCCTGCCCAGCGAAAGTTGAACTTGCAAGCCAATCCTCATATGAGTAACTTTCCTCAGAACCGACAGTGATTGGTCCGCTTGACGCTGCTGGCCATAGATTCTTAAAGTTCTCTACTAAACCGAATTCACCAGAACCAATTATGTCCAAGCAAGCATCAAGTGCGTCTTGCTTAGTGCATCCTGCAGGTTCTTTACCAAAGCGTCCTTTATAGAATAAATATGCACGAGCAAGTATGCCTTCTGCTCCATATTTCGTTACGTGACCATCGTTTGAAGCTGCGTTAGCCTTTGGATAAGCATCGGCAGGTATATTTTCAATGGCAAACTTCAGATCACGGAATATAAGGTCATAGACCGCATCGGGATCTGCCTGTGGTACATTATCCTGCGTTGCTTTTTCTATAAGTGGTATATTCTCAAACATACGCACCATATCGAAATAACATAATGCTCGCAGCGCATGCGCCTCGCCCAAATATGTACCTTTCTTCGCAGCATTTGTCCACTGTATGTTTTCACCCTTCTCTATGAGTGTATTACAACGGAAAATAGCAGCATAATATGCCTTCCAGTCGTTCTCCCATAGATTAGTGTAAGATGGTGCTTGTGACAAGTCAAACTGGTCTACTACATTATAGTTAGTAGCATCTCCAACACCCGCACCGGCAAAACATTCGTCACTTTGCATTATTGATGACATTACGAGTGGAATACTACCCGTTGATGTTGTCTCGCGCCATCCAGCATAGCAACCTATAAGTGCGCGATAAGCATCACTCTCCGTTTTATAGAAAGTTTCGGAGTTTCCCTCTGTCATACTCTCTACGTCAAGAAAGCTATCAGAACAGCTTGTCATCATCATGGCTACCATTCCGTATGCTATTATATTTAATTTTATTTTCATTGTCTTAGAAATTTTAGAATTTTACATTCAGGCCAAAGAGGAATGTGCGTGGACGTGGATAATAGCCTACGTCAACACCTGATACCCAACTATCAGTTCCATAACCAATTTCTGGATCCATTCCATTATACTTTGTAAATGTGAAGAGGTTCTGTACCTGAAAATACAAACGTAACTGGTTAACGAACTTACATTTTATTATATCAGAAAAATCGTAGCCCACTGTAACATCAGAGATACGCAGATAATCACCATCATGTAGATAGAGATCAGAGAAATCCCAATTTATATTATTTTCTGTCACACGCGGTATCTTGTTTGATGTTCCCTCACCTGTCCAGCGTGAGAGTATCTCTGTTGTATAGTTTGCCTTTGTATTTGCATGATTTCGATAGGTCTGTACAATCTTGTACCCTGCAGCTCCGCTTGCAGTAATAGAGAAGTCTAACTTTTTCCAGTAAAGTGCTATATTAAAGCCAAAGCTAAACTTAGGCATACCATTACCAAGGTCAACTTTATCGTTCTCATCAATCACACCGTCATGGTTTACGTCAATATATTTCACGTCACCAGGCTGTACGTCTTTCTGCTTTATACCGTTACCAGCACTTATCCAGTCTGCAATCTCTTGTTTGTTCTGGAAAATTCCAGCAGTCTTGTATCCCCAAAAATATCCTATCGGATGACCGTTCTGTGCACGATAGAATTCATCTGAGTTGTCATAAAGCATATTGGTCTTACCATGTATTATTCCGTCTTCATTAGGAATGTTGCCAACTTCATTATGATTATATGCTATGTTGGCACCCAAATGATAACGTAAATCTTTGTTGATATGATCGTCCCAAGTCACCGCAAACTCATATCCTCGGTTCTTCACATCACCTCCATTGATATAAGGCGCTCCTGTACCAGCGGTGTCAAGGATAGGTGCAACAACAAGCCAATCTTTTGTTGACTTCCAGTAAAGGTCAAAGTTTACACCTAAACGACTGTCGAGAAAACGTGCGTCTATACCTACGTTTGTCTGTTGTGAGGCTTCCCATGTCACATCGTAGTTTGCCAAACGACTTGGGTATGCTCCCCAGTTTGCAGACTGAGCTGTAGCACCCATGCCTGTGCCAAACTTATAATGTGTGTTGCTTGTGGTGATAGGTGCTAAATACTGATAATTGCTAATATTCTGATTACCCACCTGACCCCAGCTTGCACGCAGTTTCAAATAGTCAAGCCATGACTTTGTATTTTGCATAAATTTCTCATTAGAGATAGTCCATCCAGCACTGAATGATGGGAACCAACCAAAGCGATGTCCGCTGGCAAAACGACTTGAGCCATCAGCACGCAATGTAGCATTGAACATATAAGTCTCTTTATAGTTCCAGCCAAATCGTGCGAAATAACTTACGCTGCGACTCTTATCGTGTGGTGCTCCCGTAGCTGTCAATCCCTCATCTGTAGAACTACCCGTACCATTAGTCACGTACGCATGCATCCAGTCATTATTCTTCAGCATACCATTGGCTGCATACAAACTGGTGCCCTCATAACGATAGCTTTCCATACCTAGTAATGCGTTGAACATGTGATTATCTTTCACTGTCCAGTCATAAGACACCGTGTTTGTCCATGTCATACCCAGGCCGTGTCCCATACTCTGAGTTGCTTGATCCATATTGTCATTATAGGTATAACTTGAGAAATGGTAATATGGCTTATATGTGCGGCTCTCGCTGGTAGAGTAAACAGTACCTAATGTTGACTTGTACTTCAGGTTCTTGATGATTTCCCATTCAAGATAGATATTGCCTGTAAGCGTTACATTACGGTTGTCACTATTATTGTTAACCATCATCAAGCCATAAGGATTACCTTGCTCCTTCCACCATGAATCATTTGTTGTATCGTAATATGGTACACCATATATATTGTTGTCACCATAGATAGGAACAATAGGAGCTGCGGCAAAGGCTCCACGCAGAGAGTTGTTATACTGATCGCCAACACTAACACCGTGATTATTCTTATATACGACACCCAGCTGCTCCCCTATGCGAACTGCCTTGTTTATTTGATGATCGGAGTTAATACGGAAATTATAGCGTTTATAGTCTGATACCTCAGAACCACCTACCACGCCTTCTTGATCCATATATCCAAATGACAGGGCATAAGTAGATTTTTTGCTACCGCCAGTGATACCGAGATTAACGCTACGGGTAAGAGCGTTGTCATGAAGCATCTCGTTCATCCAATCTGAATCGTACATATTACCATTTGCATCATAGTTGGTGGTGTATTTCGTCCAATCAATAGCACCATTACCAGAGTTAAGCGATGCTTCATTCATGATAGCCTTGTACTCGTCACGGTTAAGAAGATCCACCTTACGTCCTACAGACTGCCAACCAATGTAGCCATCAAGATTGATGCGCGTCCTACCTTCGCTACCATGTTTTGTCGTTACGAGTACGACACCGTTGGCTGCCTGTGCACCGTAGATGGCTGCAGACGCAGCATCTTTTAAGATGTCAATGCGTTCGATGTCGGCAGGGTTTACTGTTGAGATGTCACCACCGACTCCATCTATAAGATATAGAGGGTCTGCATTACCTACGGTTCCAAGACCACGTATTACTACCTTCATATCAGAACCGGGTTGTCCTGAGGTAGATGTGATGTTTACGCCAGGTGTTTGTCCTTGTAATGCCTGTAGAGGTGAAGTCGTATTCTTTTTCATGATGTCGTCACCCTTTACCTGTGTGGTTGCACCGGTGACGAGTTTCTTCTTCATGGTGCCGTAGCCCACCACCACGAGTTCGTCGAGCGACTGTGCATCGTCCTGCATGGTGATGCTCATCGTTGATGAAGCCTTGAGGGTCTGTGTCTGGTAGCCCACATAGCTGACAACGAGCGTTGAGCCCGGTGCAGCATTGAGCGAGAAGTTGCCGTCCATGTCGGTCACGGCTCCGCTTTGAGTACCTTTTACTTGAATTGAAACGCCGATGAGCGGTTCACCGTTCTGGTCAGTGACCTTTCCTTGAACCTTACTGCCCTGTGCTTGCACCAACGCTTCCGGCGATGCTGCAAACGACTGGATACATGGCGCACCAGCAGCCAGCATGGTCATTGCCATGCCAGCGTAAAGGGATTTACGCAAAATCCCTCTTTTGCCGTCTGTACGGTAAAGATGATTTTTTAAGTCCATGTTGCTTAGTTTAGTTTTATTTGTTAAGGATTTGTTTTTGCAAAATGCAGGCAGTTGATTTTAACTGCCTGCAAATTTAGTCACTTATTCTAAACTAAGCGTCCTGTTTTGTTTCCGATAAGGTATGTTTTGTTTCCGTTACCCCTTGCGAATGCCCATACGTGCTTCGACGACGTTGATTACATAGTCGCCGAGCTTCTCACACTCGTTAATGAGGTCTATATACATTGAACCTACGGCGTAGCTGTATTTGTGTTCGCCGAGATCGTTGATGTTTTGTTCCTTGAGTTGGTTGCGGAAGTTGTTTATCTCTATCTCTATGTTGAAATTGCGGTTTGCGTTCAGCAGTTCCTTGCGTCCCTTCATCAGCACGTTCATCTGTGTCAGTGCATCGTTGGTCAGTGCGAGCATCTGGTGTATGTGGTTCATCTGCTGTTCGGTGAACTTCTCCTTGCTTGAGTGCAGGCGGTTGATGGTGCGTGCAAGGTTGTAGCATGAGTCGCCGATAGATTCTATCTCGCTTATCTCTCGCATCATGGCACGTATCTTTGCCTTTGTCTCGTCAGAGAGGTGCAGGTCGCTGACCTGGTCAAGATACTTGGCTATCTCTATTTCCATGTTGTCGGAAATCTGCTCGTATTTCTCAATGCGTGAGAAAAGCTTGACGAATGCTGTGTCGTCCTTCTCTTCCAGCAGTTCGCATGACAGACCGTACATCCTTTGCGTACGGTCGGCAAAGTTGCATATCTCTTTCTGTGCCTCAAGCAGCGAGAGCTCCGGCGTGTCCATGATGCCTGACTGGATGAAGTGCAGGCGGAAATCCATTTCCTCCTCTTCGCGTGATTTCAGACTTGTTATCACCTTGCATGCTATTGCCTCTATCTGCGGAATGAACCAGATGAGTATGCAGGTGTTGATGACGTTGAAGGTGGTGTGGAATGTTGCCAGTACGATAGGCAGCAGTTTCGGGTTTGGCACGTCGGGGTTGTAACCCACGAATCCGCATACCGTATCGGTGAACCAGCGGAAGATAAACATTATCCATACCACGCCGAAGATGTTGAAGAACATGTGTGCGAATGCAGCGCGGCGTGCCTGTGTGTTGGCTGTCAGTGCGGCGATGTTCGACGTTACGGTGGTTCCGATGTTCTCACCCATCACCAGTGCTATGCCGAGGTATATCGGCATCACGCCTGTGGCGCATAGTGTCATCGTGATGGCCATGACGGCTGCCGACGACTGTACGCAGACGGTCATCACACCGCCTATCAGGAGGAACAGTAAGTAAGACAGGTAGTTGTCTTCAAACGACTGGAAGAAATTCATCACCGCCGGTACTGCCTCAAGGTGCATGTCGGTTCCTGTGGCTTTCAGTGTGCCGAGGCCGAGCAAAAGGAAACTGACACCGAAGAGGAAATCGCCGAAGATGCGACGTGTCTTGCTGTAAATAAGGAGCAGTCCGACGAAGAATGCGGGCCATACGAAATCCGTGATGTTGAATGAGAATCCCGCTGTCATTATCCATGCGGTCATCGTCGTGCCTATGTTGGCACCCATGATGATGGAGATGGCCTGTGCCAGTGTCAGCAATCCAGCGTTGACAAACGAAACGGTCATCACTGTTGTGGCTGTTGACGACTGCACGGCGGCCGTGACAAAGGCTCCGGTAAACATTCCCGTGAAGCGGTTGGTGGTCATCGCCTGCAGTATGTGGCGCAACTGTGGGCCTGCCATCTTCTGCAGGCTTTCACTCATCGACTTCATGCCGAACATCAACAGGGCTAACGAACCGATGAGCTTGAGTATAATCCAAATGGACATAAAAAATGTATTTATAATAAATTACAAGTGCAAAGGTATAAAAAAATTCTATAATGCACAAATCAATTTGGTTAAAATGCTGATATGATGCAAAATATTTTGCTGTTTGAGGATTTTTATGTAACTTTGTATCTCGCAAGTGATTTGAAATTCGATGAAATAACATAGATATGTCTGAAAACAACAGAAATTCGTTCAGTGGTTCGCTGGGCTTTGTGCTCGCTGCCGCAGGTTCGGCCGTGGGACTGGGCAACATTTGGCGTTTCCCATATCTTGCGGCGCGTGACGGTGGTGGACTTTTTCTCCTTATATATATTATATTGGCAGTGACGTTTGGTTTCACACTGCTCATCACCGAGGTTGCCATAGGTCGCCGCTCACAGCAGGGACCTCTGACGGCGTATAAGTTCTTCAGCCGCAAGTGGGCTTTTCTGGGCTGGCTGTCGTTCATTGTGCCGTATATCATTTATCCATACTACTGCGTCATCGGAGGCTGGGTGCTGAAATATTTCGTAACATACCTGTCGCTGGGAGGGCGTGAGGCCACCAACGACGGATATTTCACCGGCTTCATCACATCGCAGTGGGAACCGTTGGCACTGACGGCCTTCTTTGCCGTGATGTGTTTCTATATTGTATATAAAGGTGTAGAAAAGGGCATAGAGAAATATTCGCGCATCATCATGCCTTCATTGGTGGTGATGGTGCTGTTTATCTGCATATACTCCTTGTTTATCAGCCATACAGACAAAAGTGGAGTGACGCGCACCGGACTGGACGGCATGGCGGTCTATTTCCTGCCGAACTTTGAGGGGCTCACGCTTCACCGCTTCCTTATGATTGCACTCGATGCCATGGGACAGCTTTTCTACTCGCTCTCCATAGCCATGGGCATCATGGTGGCATACGGCTCATACATGAAGAGGTCGGTAAACCTTGGTCAGGCCATCGACCGCATCGAAGTGTTTGACACGCTCATCGCTGTGCTTGCCGGACTGATGATTATACCTGCCGTGTTCGTCTTCATGGGTACGGACGGTATGAAGGCCGGTCCTGGACTGATGTTTATTGCACTGCCGAAGGTGTTCGACTCGCTCGGCGTTTTCGGCATGGTCATAGGCATGGTGTTCTTCCTCATGGTGCTGTTTGCAGCGTTGACCAGTGCGGTGTCCATACTTGAAGCCATCGTGGCGAGTGTGATGGACAAATTCAACTGGAGCCGCAAGAAGTCGGTCCTCATCATGGCTTCTACAGGTTTTGTGTGGTCGGTGATAGTGTGTCTGGGATACAACGTGTTCTATTTCGACTATACCCTGCCCAATGGTGCGGTGGGTCAGATACTCGATATCTTCGATTATGTCAGCAACAACATCCTCATGCCAGTGCTCGCTATCTGCACTTGCATCCTCATAGGATGGGTGGTGAAGCCAGACCTGCTGGTGGGCGAGATGCGTATGAACGGATACCGCTTCCGCCGTAAGAAGATGTATATTGTAATGCTGAAGTACGTGGTGCCGATACTGCTGACGGTGCTGCTGCTCACCGCTTTTGTAAGGTTCTGAAGACAGCATTTTAACACTTAAACTGGCGATTCCTTGCGATATTTGTCACCAAACTTTATTTTGGTCTCAAATATCGCAAGGAATTTTCGTTTTAGATAACTATCTGAATGTCAGGATGTAAAATTGCGTATTGTTTCGATAATTTTCCTTTTGAAATGTAAAAGCTATGCTTTTACATTGTAATATGATAGCTTTTACACTGTAAAGGCATGTTTTTTACAGTGTAAAAAGGTGTGTTTTGGAATGTAAAAAGGCATCTTTTAGAGAATTTGAGAGAACGAAACAAAAAATCGTTGTACTGTTTTTCGGACAGTTTGGTATAAATTCCGAACAATTTTCTCTATTTTGCACTTTTGAACCATGCTTCATTTGTTCGCAAATGTTTAACATTTTGACAAAATGAAAGAAATATGTCAAGAAAAGTGACAAAAGTTTTTGTAATTCAAAGATTTTTGAGTAATTTTGCACTCGAAAATTAAAAAAAACGAAAAATAAGAATTGTATTATGGGAAAACTATCCAGCAGACTTAACAGACTGGCACCCTCAGCCACCCTCGCAATGTCGCAGAAGAGCAGCGAGATGAAGGCGCAGGGTATTGACGTGATAAACCTCAGCGTGGGTGAACCAGATTTCAACACGCCTGACCACATCAAAACATCTGCCAAGCAGGCCATCGACGACAACTGGTCACGCTATTCACCAGTGCCGGGCTATGCAGACCTCCGCGAGGCAGTGGTGGCAAAACTGAAAAACGAGAATGGTCTTGACTACAAGACAAGCGAGATACTCGTCAGCAACGGTGCAAAGCAGGCTGTCTGCAACGCCATCATGGCACTTGTTGACGACGGCGAAGAGGTAATCGTGCCTACACCATACTGGGTGTCATACCCACAGATGGTGCTCCTCGCAGGTGGCACACCAGTGCACATTCCAGCAGGCTTCGACCAGAACTTCAAGATTACACCGGAGCAGCTTGAGGCAGCAATCACTCCTAAGACACGCATGCTGATTCTCTGCTCACCAAGCAACCCAACAGGTTCCGTATATACTAAGGAAGAACTGAAAGGTTTGGCAGAAGTGATTCTGAAGCACCCTGATATGTATGTACTCGCCGACGAGATATATGAGCATATCAACTATGTGGGCAAGCACGAGTCAATAGCACAGTTCCCTGGCATGAAGGAGCAGTCTATTATTATAAATGGTGTCAGCAAGGCTTACGCCATGACTGGCTGGCGCATAGGCTACATGGCTGCACCTGAATGGATTGTCAAGGGCTGTAACAAGTTGCAGGGACAGTACACCTCAGGTCCATGCTCTGTATCACAGAAGGCTGCTACTGTGGCATACACCGCTTCGCAGGAGTGCGTGGAGGAGATGCGCAAGGCATTTGAGCGTCGCCGTGACCTCATCGTGTCACTCGTGAAGGAAATACCGGGACTTGAAGTCAACGTGCCTGATGGAGCGTTCTATGTGTTCCCGAAGTGCAAGAGCTACCTCGGCAAGACCGACGGTGAGCGTGTCATCAAGGATACCAACGACTTCGCAATGTACCTGCTTGAGGTAGGACATGTGGCAACCGTGGGCGGTGATGCCTTTGGAGACCCAGAGTGTTTCCGCATGAGCTATGCCACAAGCGACGACAACATCCGTGAGGCTATGCGTCGCATCAAGGAGTGTTGCGCAAAGTTGAAGTAAATTTATAGTTACTATAGTAATTATAGTACCTATAGTTCCTATAGAAAATAGAAAATAAATACCAAAATAAAAGGGAGACTTGCAAAAGCCTCCCTTTTTGCTATGAAAAATAGTGCAATATCGAGGACGAAGAGAAAAAAAACGATTTTTTTTTGTTAAAAGTATTAAAATCATTCGTTAATTCAGTGAAAAATGTTACCTTTGTATTTGGAAAACAAATCTAACAACTAATACATGATGTTTAATACACATTGAAAAGCCTTAAACCACCCCGATGATTAAACGAAAAACAACTTTTTTAATCTAAGAAAGTGAAAAACTACGCTTTAAAGCTATATATTAACAAATTCATTAATTAATAATTAAAAAACTAAACAAAAACTATGGCAACTACAAAATCAGCCGACGCCAAGAAGTCACAGGGCTTCCAGGGCGTAAGACATGCAATTATTATCATTATCTTTGCATTCGCAGTTGGTATCTGCTTCTACTTGTTCTTCCTGGGTAACCCAGCTAACTTCGCTAACAACGATCCAGAAGGTCATCCTCTGAACATGCTCGGCACCGTGTATAAAGGTGGTTGGGTTGTGCCTATCATCCTCGGCCTGCTCTGCACCGTTATCGCAATGTCAGTAGAGCGTATCATTGCTATCTCTGCTTGCTCAGGTAAGGGTAATGTGACTAAGTTCACTGAGAACGTGAAGAAGGCTCTCAAGAACGGCGACATCGACAAGGCAGAAGAGCTCTGCAACAAGCAGCGCGGTTCTGTTGCTAACGTGGTTCTCGCTGACCTGAAGTCTTATCGTGAGATGGAGACCGCTCCTATCAAACTGAAGGAGAAGGTTGCTACCATCCAGAATGCACACGAGGAGGCTACTGCTCTCGAGATGCCTACAATGACAATGAACCTGCCTATCATCGCTACAATCGTAACACTGGGTACTCTTACCGCTCTGTTCGGTACCGTGCTTGGTATGATACGTTCATTCGCCGCTCTTGCTGCTGGTGGTGGCGCTGACTCTATGGCACTGTCAACCGGTATCTCTGAGGCCCTCGTTAACACGGCTTCTGGTATCGCAACATCTTGGGTGTCTGTTGTGGCTTACAACTACTTCACCAACAAGATCGACAAGCTCACATTCGCAATGGACGAGATTGGTTACACCATCGCACACACCTACGAAGACAAGCACCCAGAAGCTTAATCTTTTACTAACCCTTTAAAATTTTATTCAGAATATGGGTAAGTTAAAAGTTAAGAAAAGCGACGTCTGGATTGACATGACCCCTATGTCAGACGTGATGGTGCTTCTCCTGACCTTCTTCATGTTGACATCAACGTTCGTGAAGAATGAGCCGGTGAAGGTAAACCAGCCACAGTCTGTGAGTGAGGTCAAGATTCCAGAAAAGGACGTCTTGAACATCATTGTCGGAAAGGACGGCAAGGTGTTTATGAGTATGGACAATCAGAACAGTGTGCTCGCAGTCGCACAGGATATGAACGACAAATTCACACTGAACCTGAGTGGCCAGGATTTGAAGAAGTTCCAGACAGACCCAATGTGGGGTATGAGCCTCAGTAAGCTCAAGAACTATCTCGCACTGCCTGCAGAGAAGATGACAGAGACAATTACAGGCCCTGATGCCGGTGTGCCTCTCGACTCTATCAACGGTGGCAAGAGTGAGTTCCAGGAGTGGGTTACATCTGCCGTGGACGCAGTGGAGGACCTCAAGATTGCCATCAAGGCAGACTCTGATACTCCTTACGGAAGCGTGAAGAAGGTAATGTCTGAGCTTCAGGACATGGATCAGAACCGTTACTACCTTATCACATCATTAAAGACAGGGGAGGAATAAAGAATGGCAAAGAAAGAAAGCAAACAGAAGAAAATAAACGTACGTGTGGACTTCACACCTATGGTTGATATGATGATGCTTCTTATCACATTCTTCATGCTCTGTACGTCGCTCGCAAAACCTCAGTCAATGGAGCTGAGTATGCCTTCAAACGACAAGAACCTGGATAATGAGGACAAGACAGTGACAAAGGCATCTTACACTATCACCATCTATGTGGCAGGAAACGACAAGATCTTCTACGTGGAAGGTATGCCGAAGTACGACGACCCTTCATGCCTGAAGGAAACCACATGGGGCAAGAATGGCATACGTAAGGTCCTCCAGACACACGTTACCGAGGACAATACACAGCCTGTACTGCAGGTGATGAAGGCAAAGATGGAACTTGACGCAAGAAAGGACAAGGAGAATATGCCAGACTCAGTATATTCTAAGGAACTTTCTAAGTTGAAGTCAGGTGACCTGCCAAGCGGTAAGATCCAGACTATGACCATCATCATCAAAGCCACAGACTCTTCAAGCTACAAGAATGTGGTTGATGCTCTTGACGAAATGCAGATATGCAGCATTGGTAAGTACGTCATTGATAAGATCAACGATCAGGATCAGAAACTCCTCGACGAGAAAGGCGTGAAGTAATCTTCCTGTATCATTACTTATCAAAGACAAGTTAAATTAACAACTAAAAAAGATAAACAAAAATGGCAAAAATAGATCTTATATCCGGTTCGTGGACCGACCTCGTGTTCGAGAAGCGTAATCAGGAATACGGTGCCTATGCCCTCCGTAAGGGTACTGGTAAGCGTAATCTCATTGCTATCATTGCGGTTATCTTGCTTGCCATCGCATGTCAGATAGGTCTCACCCTCAAAAACCTTGCGGATGAGGCTGCCAAAAAGAGACAAGCCATGCAGGAAGCCGTGGAACTTTCTCAGCTCGAGCAGAAGAAAGAAGCCAAGGTGGAACGTAAGGAAGTGGTTAAGCAAGAGAACGTGGAGAAAGTGGTGGAGAAGGTTAAGAGCTCTATCAAGTTCACCGCACCTGTCATCAAGAAAGACGATGAGGTTCGCCCTGAGGACGAGATGAAGTCACAGGATGAAATCATGAGTACGAAAGTATCTATCGGTTCTTTCGACGTGAAGGGTAACGATGAAGGTGGTGAAGTGCTCAAGGCTAAGGAAGTCATCGCTACTGAGCCTGTTAAACCAAAGGAAGAGGAGAACAAGGTGTTCGACGTTGTTGAACAGATGCCTTCATTCCCTGGTGGCCAGGCTGCACTGATGAACTACTTGAACAGCAATATCAAGTATCCTGTCATCGCAGAGGAGAACGGTATTCAGGGACGTGTAGTCGTACAGTTCGTTGTAGGTAAGGACGGCAGCATCTCTAATGTGCATGTTGCTAAGTCTGTTGACCCATCACTTGACAAGGAAGCCGTTCGCGTGGTTAAGGCCATGCCTAAGTGGATTCCTGGTAAGCAGAATGGTCAGGCCGTAACAGTACGTTACACCCTGCCTGTGACATTCCGCCTGCAGTAATGATGAAAGTACAATAAGTAAAACAGTTAAGGAGTTAAAGTGGTTGAGATTTTCTTGGCTACTTAACTCCTTAATTATTTGTAAGCAAATGATGAAAAGAATACTAACTGACTTTTTCTTTGCAATAGCAGCGATTGCTCTGGTTGCTTCATGTGCTAATGAGAACAAGAGCGGACGCACGGACACATTCTCAACAGGTAGCATACAGTATGCCTCCGATGCGAGTTTCAGTCCAATAATAGAAGAGATACGTGAACTCTTCGAGTATAAATATCCTAATGCAAAATTGACTCCTATTTATACAGACGAGTCGGAAGCCATCGATCTCCTGATGAAGGATTCATTGTGGCTTGCCATTACTTCACGTGATTTCAAACCCAAGGAGCTGGAGTATCTTAAAGCTCACAAGCAGTTCCCACAGAGCATCAGATTTGCGTATGATGGTCTGGCTATAGTACAGAACGCACAGAACACTGACTCTTGTATCAGTGTGAAAGATATACGACGAATCCTCAAAGGTGAAGTGAAACGCTGGGACGAGATATACCCTGGCTCAAAGCTTGGCGACATCTCCATTGTGTTCGACAACAAGAAATCATCAACGGTACATTATGTAGAAGACAGTATCCTCGGTGGCAAGCCTATTACTGCTCCGGGTGCCTTTGCTGTTGACTCAACAGCCGAAGTGGTGGAGTATGTGGAACAGCACAAGAATGCGATAGGACTTATTGGCAGCAACTGGCTCAACGACAAGCGCGATAGCACGAACTTGACGTTTAAGCGCGGCATCCGTCCTATGGCTGTGTCAACGCTTGACGTGGCCAATGACAAGAACTCATACAAGCCTTATCAGTATTACTTCTACAATGGCAACTATCCGTTTACACGTACACTGTATATACTTCTGAACGATACACACATGGGATTGCCGACAGGGTTCAAAAACCTTATCATATCACAGACCGAAGGACAGATGGTTATCCTGAAGGCTGGACTTCTGCCGGCATACGGAAACATCACCTTCCGGGAAGTTCATGTGAACGACGAATAATGGTGTTGGCTTGAAATTCAACAATCCAATATTTGAATGTAGAAAAAGTTTTCTGTGTAAATAATAGAAAACTTTAAACTTTTGTGCGAGTTTTTGCGTCAATAGGGTAGAATAAGTAATAAAAGAAATATAATTTACGAACTATAAATAATATAATTCACGAATTTAAAACTTTGAAGATTATGAAAATGCGTAATATAATAATTGGAGCACTGATGACAGTCATCGCTGCTCCAGCAATGGCCCAGCAGCAGGATGCTATTCAGGAGCAGGTAGCTGCAATCATCAAGAGCGGTGCACCAGATGCTGCAAAGCAGGTGGCTGCAATCGCCAAACAGAACAAGAAGGACGTAAACGCCCTTGTAAGTATCGGTAAGGCTTACCTTGCAGTCAAGGACTATGCCAATGCAAAGCTCTATGCACAGCAGGCTGCCGACCTCGTTTCTAACAAGAAAGCACAGCCTACGGCAACTCCATTCGTGCTGCTTGGCAACATCGCAGTGAGCGAGGATGACGGTGGTACAGCTGCACAGCAGTTCCAGCAGGCAATGTACTTCGACCCTAAGAACCCTGACGGTTATCGTCGCTATGCCCAGATCATGAGCAAGACTGACCCTAACGGTGCAGTACAGACACTGGAAGACCTTCGTGCACAGCGTCCTGACTATCCTGTTGACCTTATTGCAGCTGAGATTTACTCTAACGCTGGCAAGATGTCAAAGGCTATTGAGTACTACGACAAGGTACAGCTCAGTCAGATGAAAGACTATCAGATTTCTGACTATGCTACGAACCTCTTCCTGTCAAAGAACTATGACAAGTCATTGCAGGTAGCAACAGAAGGACACAACATGTTCCCACGCAATGCTTCCTTCAACCGTCTGATGATGTTCAACTACACAGACAAGAAGGAATACGAGAAGGCTCTTGAGGCAGCTGACAAGCTCTTCAATGCTTCTGATTCGCTCAAGACTTCAGTATATGACTATACATATCACTCAAAGGCTTTGAAGTCTGCAGGAAAGTATCAGGAGGCTATTGCAGCATATCAGAACCTGCAGGGACAGAAAGATTGCGATGCAACCACAAGCATGGAGGCTGACAAGAGCATATCTGACTGCTACAAGTCTCTCTCTGACTATGCTAAGGCTGGTGAATACCTTGACAAGTATCTCAAGGCTCAGACTCAGAAGTCTTTCTCTGTTGACGAGTTGCTTGCACAGTTGTATGTTGACCAGTTGGCAGACGACAACAGCACCAAGGAAGACAAGCAGGCTGCATACGACAAGGCAGACGCTCTCTACAAGGCACTCGGTGAGAAATATCCAGACAATGCCGCTTATGTTGCAATGAAGCGTGCACGCATGCCATTCTCACTCGCTATGCCACAGATGGAGCAGCTGAAACTTGCAGGTCCTCACTTCGCAACACTCGGTGACATCCTGTATGCCAAGAGCGACCGCTCTGCCGGTGAGACAAAGATGCTTGGCGATGCATACAACACCCTCATCGCATACTATGTTCACGCTGTAAACGACATGGACAAGGCAAAGGAGATTGCTTCAAAGCTCATAGAGCTTGACCCGGAGAATGCCAATGCCAAGGCTATATTGGGAAGCAAGTAATATAGTAATGTTAATGGTAACGAATGGTTACGAAGTTTAATTTACAGTAATATACAGTAAGAATTAGTTATACATCTATAGAGTAATATCTGTAGAAAACAATCGGGGCATCACTGCAACAGTGATGCCCCGATACTTTTTTGTTGTCGTCGATAATTTTTGTTTACCGTTCGTCGGTAATTTTTGTTTACCAATCGTCAGTGCGGAATGGGAACAGAGGTAGTTCGTTGCCACCTATTACATTTCCTATCTGGAAGTCCTTGAAGCAATAGCGTGCAGCTATTGGCTGTGGAACATCAGGTGAAGTGAGGTCCACGGTGTTTGTCTGCCAGTTGAACACAGCCTTTGCAGTGTGGAATACGCGGTCGCTGCCGGCAATCTCGAAGCCTTCAAGGCCATAGTTGCGGCATATACCATATTCATTTGTGACAAAGCCGACACTGATGGTGTTTCCGTTGATGGAGAACTTTGATGCATCATAGCGTGGACCAGTGCATGCAATATCTTTTCTGTCATACGTCTTGTTCAGTGCGAGCAGAGCAAGTCGCAGTCCTACCGTACGCTTTTCACGCGGATGGATGTTATGTTTCTCATAAGGTTCCACGAGGTCATTGGTGCATACTATGTCGCAGTTTGCGATGCGGTTGCATGCTATGAACTGTTGTTCGCGCAGGTAAGCAGCATCAACGCCATCTTCCTTGTTATATATATAAGGAGCAATCTGCACCTGATAGAATGGTATGTCGCCCAGATTCATCTCGCTGCGCCACTGCTTCACCATGCGTTCCAGACGTGCAGCATAATCCTTTGTGCCCACGTTGCTGCATCCCTGATACCATATTATACCCTTCACGGTGTATTGGTGTATGGGCCAGAACATGGCGTTATACATTGCTATGGCACGTTCCCATGATTTTGGAGATGTGAAGATGCTTACACTGTCTGTGGCAACGTCAGGATATTCGCTGCAAGTCTCCAACGACATCCAACTTTCCACCCTTGCGCCACCGTAGCTGCAGTTGACAATGCCAACAGGAACACCGAGTGCACTGGCCATTGCAGAAGCAAAATAATATGCTGTGGCAGAAAACTCCATTGCGTTTTCAAAGGTAGGTTCCATCCATTTGCCGTTGCAATCATTGCGACGTGTATATGTCTGTTTCTTCTCTACGTTGAACATTCTTACGTATGGAGACTCCTGAGCAGCGTGCAGGGCATCGAGTGCTCCGTTCTTCGTGCATGCTCCGGCGAAGCCCTTCAGTGGCATTTCCATGTTACTTTGTCCAGAAGCAAGCCACACCTCACCAATGTAGAGAGAAAGAGAAACAGATTCACCGTCACTGAATGATATGGTCTGCTTGTCGAAGGAAGCCTCTGGTGTGTGGATGGTTGTCAGCCATTTGCCATTCTTGTCGCTTTTCACGGTGTTTTTCTCGCCCCATGAGGTGCTGATAGTGATGTTTGTTTGTGGATCGGCAGAGCCCCACAGGCGTACATCGCTTTGCTGTTGCATCACCATGCCGTCAGAGATGATGGACGGCAGTTTCACCTTCGCTTCCGTAAACTGCGAAGTCATCAGCATTGACAGTAACAATGCCAGATGAATACTTAAGAATGTGGATTTCTTGTTCATATTGTTTATGATTTTATAAAGTGATAAATATTTTTTCTTTTATATATTTTCTATGGTTATTTCATTATCAGTGCGCAGCCAGCCATGATAAGGAGTACTCCGAGCCATTTCGTCATGTCAACCGTTTCGTGGAAGAACACTATTGCGGCAAGCATGCCGAACACATAGCTGAGCGATACCAAAGGGTATGCCTGGCTCAGTGGGAAATGCTTTACGATATACATCCACAGCAGTCCTGCCGCACCGAATGACAGTCCGCACAGGGCAAACTGCCAGTTCACCAGGAAAGAGCGCCAGAACGATGCGTTCCATGCAAACGGTTCCATGCGTGCAAGGCCAAATTTCAGCATCACCTGTCCCATGGCGAGCAGCAGGCTCTGAAATACAGATAATATTATCAGCTGGTAGTTCATGGTCTTTATACTTCGCGTTTCAGAATGATGGCTCTTGAAAAGAGTGCCGGCGGTTCAGGCAGGTTCATACGCTGGAACAGCGACCTGAACAAAGGCGTTGCCTCGTCGTGCATACCCACGAGCACCGTTTCGGCTTTGCCCATGGCTATCAGTCGCCTTGCATCGCGCAGTGCCCATTCAAGAGATTCGCTTCCCTGCGTGTATGTGATGTTGTATCCATGACACTTCAACCGTATTGCTATGGCACTGCCAATGGTGTTATGTGTTGACTGCATGAATAGGGTGGGGCTGAGTGTCTGTTCGCCATTCTCTGTCATGTCGGTAAGGAAACGCTCGCTGTTCTCCAACATACCGTATGCAGTAGCTGTGATGACAGCATCGGGCTTGTCTATACCAGCCAGTTTCAGAGCTTTCAGTGAGGTCAGTGTGGCAGCCTTCAGCAGACATCCCATGCGGCGTGTCTCGCGTGGCGACACATATTCAGACAATTCGTTCAGTTGTGCCGCATTGTCTATGGTGACATCGGCAACAATCCCGCAATTGTTGATTGTGGCGTTGCAATGGTTCTCTTTTACACCGTCTGTTATTATCAAGGAACTGTCGTTACCGCCAAATCCGAAGGAGTTGCACATTACGGTGTGCAACTCTTTTTTTGTTGCCACTGTCGAAGGCGTTATGCAGTCCTCGTCCTGTTCTTGCCATCCTACATTCTGCGGTATTATTCCCTCTCGCATCGCCAATATGCTGATGACGGTTTCGATGGCTCCCGATGCTGATGTTGTATGTCCGGTCAGTGATTTCGTGCTCGACACTGGCGGGATGTTCTCTCCGAACAGACGCTGCAGTGCAGTGCTCTCGCTTTTGTCGTTGTCAGGAGTGCCTGTTCCGTGTGCATTTACATAGTCTATGTCTGCGGGCGTGAGTGCAGCCATTTGCAGTGCACTGCCCATTGCCAAGAATGCTCCTTCTCCGTCTGGCGAAGAAGCCGTCTGGTGGTATGCGTCACATCTGTTGGCATAACCGGCAATGCACCCCCATGTTGGTACTCCTGCTGACGTAGGTTTCAATACAAGGAAGGCCGCTCCCTCGCCAAGGTTCAGTCCCCGGCGTGTCTTGCAGAAAGGCCTGCAAGGCTCATGATCGAGAATCATGAGTGAGTTGAATCCGTTCAGGTGAAAGCGGCTGAGAGCCTCCGTTCCTCCTGCTATCACGATGTCCGCCTCGCCAGCCTTGAGCATCTCACAGCCAGTGATGATAGCATTGAGGGCGGCAGAGCATGCGGTTGAAATGGTGCATGTCTCGATGCCGTGCAGTCCGGCGACCTCTGCCATCTCCTCTGTCTGGCTACCACAGTCGTGTCGCTTTATGTATTGCAGCAATGAGTCGTCTTCTTTTATTTTGCTGAACACGTCTTCAGTCACGTCCATGCCTCCCACTGTCGTGCCGGAAACCAGTGCGACGCGTTTGCCGGCAATGTCGATGCCGTGCAAAGCCTCTTTCAGAGCCACGGCTCCCAGAAGCGTGGTGCGACTGACTATGCGGTCTGCGGGCAGGCCCAGGCGCATCTTCAACTCGTCGTTGGAGAGTTTCACTTCGCCCACCGGCAGTTCACGGTGTTCCGACTTCAGGTATTGCATGGCGGCAATGCCGCTGCGACCGTCTTTTAGGTTTTGCAGCGTTTCGTCGGTGCCGATGCCGATAGCGGATGCTATGCCTATGTTGTTTATTCCTATGTTCACGGCTGTGGTCTTTTGATGAGTTTAAGGTCGCAGGTGTATTCGTCTTCCTCAGGACAGTCCACCCATCCTGTTATAATATAATGAGTGTCGTTGTCGAGGAACGCAGTGTCTATTATCTCCTGCATCAGTTCTTCGTTGCGCTCAGGCAGGATGTAGAATGATGATTCCCCGTGCAGTCCGTATTGCATCGCCACTTCGCCTGTGCAGATGTTTGGCAGTGTGTAAACAAATACGGATGGGCTGGGGTAGTGGTTGTCCTTGTCGCAGATGGTTGACATGAATTTCCTGTCAGAGACTATCGACGACGTGCGGTTGAACAGTATCACGGCAGTGTGGTCAGGGTCCACGTCATTGTTCTCCAGTAGTTCCGCCACAGCAGATGACACTGTGCGGCACAGTATGTCGGAACCTCTCCGCGCTCCGCCTTCCTTCTTCTCTCTCTTTATGTTTCTTCCTGTAAGTTCAGACGGTTCGGTGTGAATGTTGGCATGTGATGCGTTTACCACCATTGCGGCATTGCATCCGCCGAATCCAGACATCATCTTTATGAAACACTGTTTGTCGGTAGTGCGCTCTTCTGCCGAAATGCTCACCCGTCCGCTCACGCCTTGTTCCTCATACCCTTTGGTGGCGAGTATCACTCCATCCTCCAGAGCGCGTGCGGTCAGTATGGTTTCGAGGATGCCTGCCGCTCCGAGTGTGTGACCGTAATATCCTTTCAGTGCTGTGGCGGGAATGTCAGACAGTCCGGCACGCTCTATCGCCATTGATTCCATCTGGTCGTTATACATCGTAGCGGTGCCGTGCACGCTGATACACGCAACATCCTCCATGTTGATATTGTTGCATACAGCCTTCAGTGCGCGGTAAGCGCCCTCGCCCTTGGGGTGTGGGTTAGTTATGTGGTATGCATCGTTGGTAATCACGCCCCATCCTGTCTTTCCCTCATGTGGGGCGCTCAACACCACTGTTGCTGCCGCCTCGCCCAGATTGAGTCCCAGCCGCTCTATGTCAAACGGCCGGCATGGTTCGGGCGACAAAGCCTTCAGCGACTGGAATCCGGAAATTATGAAGTCGTTCAGCACATCCGCCCCTGTCACTACGGCATGGTCGTATGCTCCCCCCTCAAGCAGGCGTGCTGCCATTATCAGTGCTGCCACACCAGATATGCAGGCGTTGCACACTACCAAGGGCATGGTCTGGATGCCCAGTCTGCGGGCTATGTGCATGGCACTGTCGCCTGGCGGTGTACCTATGTCGCCCTTTGTGGTGCTCAGTATGAAGATGGTTCGTGAGAGGTCTATGCCGTCAACCTGCGTCATGGCCTCGCTTGCCGATGCGTATGCCAGTTCCTCAAACTGCGGCTGCTCGTCGAATAATGCGGCACAAAAGTCAAACGGCACGCTGCGCTCGCCTGATAGGTGCTGCCGCAGAGCGCTGCACCCCTTGCGCACGGCACGGTAGTTCTCCTCCGTAGTGCGTCCCAGTGGTGATGTTATGTTTGAGGCTGTTATTTCCAAAACGGGAAGTAGTTATACCATTGTTCAGGATATTTCGTCAGCATGCGCTCCAGTTCATTGACGTATGAGGAGGCCAGTTGCTGAATCTGCTCTTTGCGTGTTGCCGTCTTGTCATAGCAGAGCGGCTTTACATGTATCTTGTATCGTTTGGATGCGGTTTTCATGACATTGACTGCCAGCACTTCGAGGCTGCGCATTGTTGCCAGATTGAAAGGTCCCAGCGGCAGTTGTGTCTCCTTGCCCAGCACGGGGAGCGTGATGCTCTTTGTCGAGCCAAACAGTCTGTCGGCAGGCATGCTCACCGTTTCGCCGTTGGCCAGTGCATCGTTGATGGCAAACAGGTGGCTCATGTCGGGGCGTACGGCAATCATGCGTATGTTCATCTTGCTGAACAGACGGTTGCGGTTCTCCATCACCGATGCTTTCTCGCCTCCAAACACCAGGGCGTTGAATCGTTTTTTCTCTGCCCGCAGTGTATAGCCTGCTATCTCGTAGTTGCCTATGTGGGCGCTCAGTTGCATGAATCCTTCCGGCCTCTCCGCCAGTTGCTGGAAATCGTCATATCCCTCGATGTCTATGTGGAATCGTTTGCCGGCATACATGGCGAATTTGTCTATCACCACCTGGGCGAACATGTAGAAATTCATGTACGTCTTCAGTGCCGAGCGCCACCGCGTCAGACCCCATCTGTCGCGGAAATAACTATAGATGATTCTCTGTGCAGGATTGACGGCAAGGCATACCGGTACGACGAATACCGCCACAAAGGCATACAGTGCCCTGACGGGAATGACCCTCAGCATACGCACCAGCCACAGGTGCATCCATGAGTTGCCATACGTGGTGCCTTGTCCGTTCAGTTCATAGTCCATTATAATTTTTGCATTATGAACTCATAAAACTGTTTCAGTGTCACCACGTCCTGCATGTCTGCCTTCTCAATCTTGAAGCCAAACTCGCGTCTGACGAAGGCCACAATGTCAACGTAGTCAAGACTGTCTATGCCCACGTCCTCCTTCAACCGGGCGTCGTCGTGTACTTTTTCAGTATCAATCTCCAAATCGTCAAGGAGAAAATTGTTTACTTTGCTCTTTATTTCCTCTATGGTCATTTGTTCCAATTTTACAGTTCACATCATTCGTATCGTAATAGCTATCATATTACAGTGTAAAAGCTATCATATTACCATGTAAAAGCATACATATTACAGTGTAATTCGATAGCTTTTATAGCGCCTCTGCAACCGTTTGTGATTCAGGGTGTTGTAAAAGGTTTTCAAATACGCTTTCGATACAAATTACAGTTTTTACTAAATAGTCCTCTTTCTGAGGTAGGCTTTCATCTCTGTATTTTGAGTACAAAGTTACAAAATTCTTTTGATATTAGAAAACTTTTTTATAAATTTGCAGAAACAAACGAAGTTATAAGTATAGATGAATCACAACCATCGCGTTGTAGTGACAGGCATCGGCATCTGGTCGTGTCTGGGAAAAAACATACAGGAGGTGGAAGCTTCGCTCCGCATGGGGCGCTCAGGCATCGGCACCGACGAGGCGCGTCTGGCGTACGGCTATCGCTGTGCGCTGATGGGTATTGTGGAGCGTCCCTCTCTCAAGGGATTGCTCGACCGTCGTCAGCGTGCCGCCATGTCAGAACAGGCGGAATATGCCTACATGGCCTCGCGTGAGGCACTCGACATGGCAGGGCTGCAAGTTCCGCTGACCACTGATGTAGCTTGCATCTTTGGCAACGATGCCTCGGCAAAAGCTATCGTCGAGGCACATGAGGTGATGCGCCAGACAGGCGACTCGTCGGCGATGGGAGCCAACAACGTGTTTCAGGCGATGAACTCCACCGTTACGATGAACCTCAGTTCGCTGTTCGGATTGCGTGGTACCAGCTTCACGTTGAGCGGTGCCTGTGCCAGTAGCAGCCATGCCATTGGCATATCAGCCATGATGATACGCCAGGGTATGGAGCGCATGGTGCTTTGCGGCGGTGCACAGGAGGTGAACCAATACGCCATGTCGTCGTTCGATGCACTTGGCGTGTTCTCCAGTCGCACCGGCGAACCACATGCCGCCAGCCGTCCCTTTGACCGTGACCGTGACGGGCTCGTGCCCAGTGGCGGCGCTGCAGCCCTTGTGCTCGAAGACTATGACCATGCCGTGGCGCGAGGTGCCACGATATTGGCAGAGATAGCAGGTTACGGCACTTCTACTAGCGTGGGCGGGCGCCTTAGCGCACCTGATAACAGCGGCATCATGCTTGCCATGCAGCGTGCCCTTGACGATGCAGGACTGTCGCCAGCCGATGTTGACTATGTAAATGCACATGCCACCTCTACGCCGCAGGGCGATGCAGAGGAAGCCGATGCCATAGCACGGCTGATGGGCGAGCATGCACCGTGGGTCAGCAGCACAAAGTCGATGACAGGCCATGAGTGCTGGATGGCAGGAGCCAGCGAAACGGTTTACAGCATACTGATGATGCAGGGCGGGTTCATAGCACCCAACATCAACCTCGTCAACACCGACGAACATTCTTCACGATTGCGCCTCGTCAGGCAGACAGTGGAGGAACGCATAGACACGGTGATGAGCAATTCTTTCGGTTTTGGGGGCACAAACTCTGCGCTGATAATAAGAAAATTATGAATTTTTACCGAAAAATTTGTATAAATTAAAATTTATTATTAATTTTGCAGATTATTACAGAGAGATTCTTACTTTAATTAGGAAATAAAAAGAAAACAGAATAATGAAGAAACTTCTTTTGATAGCTGCGCTTATTATGACATTCGTCGGAAACACCTTCGCGCAGTGGTATGTTTACCGCAACAGTACAGAGACACCTAACTTCATCCGCATTTACGGTAGTTTCAACTACGGCAGCATGAAGGAGACCATCAACGGTGAGTCAATATCGTTCAATCCGCTGGGTATAACAGTGGGTGGAATGCTTTCGCCAAACCTCACCATCAATACTCTGCACCGTATGCCGCTTTTCCTTGAAGCAGGTGTGGAGGCTACCTACAATTATGGTCACACTAATGAGCATATCTCGGTGAACGGACAGAATGCCCCTCTCATCGGTGGTGCCAACCATGTAGAACTCAAAGATGCTGACGGTAACGAATACAAAGCCGTTAAGTATGAAGGTTCTGAGCGTAAGCTGAATATGATTTCTGCTTCCGTGCCGGTGAACCTCGCTTACAGCTTTGACTTTGCAAATGGTAAGTTGAGCATCGTGCCTTTCCTTGGTGCAAACTTCAAGTTCAACATCATATCAAAGGTTACTGATGGCGAGGAGACATACAACCTCATTAAGCAGGAGGATGTCAACCTCTTCCAGTTTGGCCTGAATGCAGGTGTCAGCTTCGTCATCGTGCGTGGCTTCTACGCTGGTTATCGCATGCAGTACGACATCATGGAATATGCAGACAATGTGAAGACCATGACACACTCTCTGCAGATAGGTTACAGGTTCTAAAAAAGCAATTCTCCTAAAAGCCCATTGTGCGGGTGAGGGGAGGGGTCGTAAGGAACAACGACAGAAAAGAACATTAACATCTTACATACGAAATCCCCGACCAAGAAGATTGGCCGGGGATTTCTTTTTGTATTATAAGGCTTAGCGCCTCACTTTTTCATTCTTTCATTTTTCACTTTCTCACTCTTTCACTTTTTCATTCTTTCAATTCTCTCACTTCTTCTCAAAGCCAAGTTTTGCGTAGATATCCTTGCTGCTTGAACCTATGAGGGCCTTGAATGTACCAGGCTCTGAGCGCCACTGGTGCTGCTCCTCGTCATAAAACTTCAGGTCGTCGTCGGTGATGCGGAATGTCACGGTCTGCTCCTCGCCGGGCTGCAGTGTTATCTTTTCAAAAGCCTTCAACTCCTTCGACGGACGGATTACGCTTGAGGCATCGTCGCTGATATACAGCTGCACAGTCTCCTTGCCGGCGCATTTGCCAGTATTCTTAACCTTGACGGTAGCAGTGTATGTGCCGTCGCCGTTTGTTGTGATTGTGCCATTAGAATACTTGAAGGTAGTATATGACAGACCGTAGCCGAATGGGAACACCACGTCAGCTCCGCGGTTTGCAGTGTCGAAATAGCGGTAGCCCACCAGTACGTCCTCAGCATACACCTGTACCTCGTCGCCCTTGCCGAAGTGGTCGCGGCCGTCGGTAGATGTGTTGATGGCTGGAGCCTCTACTTCACCCTTTGCCAGCAGAGTCTTGAGCAAAGCCTCAGACTTTGGTTGTGTGGTTCCCTCATATTTCATGTCGGCAGGCATGTCCTTAGGCTCCATGCCGGGATAGGCAGCCAGTCCGAACTTGTGTGAAGGATAGTCCTGCAGTCGCTTTGCGTATGTGAATACGGTCTTTCCGCTTGGGCATACGTCACCGCTGAGCACATCGGCGAGCGCATGGCCGGCCTCACTGCCAAGATACCATGACTGTACCAGTGTGTTGACCTTGGGAAGCCAAGGCATGGCATAGGCGTTACCCGAAACGATGATGGTAACCATTGGCTTACCGGTCTTGACCAAACCGCTGATGAGCTCGTCCTGACCGTATGACATATTGTATGAGCGGCGGTCGCCACCCTCACAGTCCTCGAAGTGATTCTTGTTGAGTCCTCCTATATATATAATAAGGTCGGCATCCTTTGCTGCGTTGATGGCTTCGCCTCGCAGTGCTGCCTGCTCGCTGTCTGATATGATGTCGATGCCTGCGTAACTGGTCTTGCCTGACTTGTAGCCAGGCTTGTAAGTAAATTCCACGCTATTGCCGAAACGCTCCTGCAGTCCGCGCAGAGGTGAAACCTCATCCCTGGCCTTCAACTCTGATGAACCGCCGCCAGGGCACAGCTCGCGTGTGGCATTTTCACCCACTACCAGTATTTTCTTGTACTTTTTGATGTCGAGTGGCAGCAACTGCTTGTCGTTCTTCAGCAGCACGATGGCCTCGTCGGCAATCTTACGTGCAGCGGCAACGTGTTCTGGTGAGTTAAGGCTACCGTATGGCTTTTTCGTATTCATGGCAGTTTTGAAGATAAGTGCCAGCATACGTCCGGCCTTGTCATCGACGGTCTCCATAGGGATTTCACCTTTTAACGCCATGTTGTAGTATGCAGTGCCGAGGTAATAGTCATCGTATGTGAAACCCGTAGCCTCGGTGGTCAGTCCGTTGGTGTATGAACCCATCTCAAGGTCGAGGCCGTATATGGCAGCTTCGTGGGTGTTGTGTGCACCGCCCCAGTCGCTTATCACTGCGCCCTTGAATCCCAGTTCGCCCTTCAGCAGGCGGTTGATGGTGTTTTCGTTATGGCAGCAGTGCTGGTCGTTGTACTGGTTGTAGCTGCCCATGAAACTCCAAGCGTCGCCCTTCTCGACAGCAGCCTTGAAGGCTGGCAGGTATATCTCATGCAGGGCACGTTCAGAAACACGCACGTCAACGTGTCCGCGGAATTCCTCCTGGTCGTTGAGTATGAAGTGCTTCACACAGCATGCCACGCCATTCGACTGCAGTCCCTGTATGTATGGCACTGCCATCGCAGCAGCCAGACAGGGGTCTTCCCCCATATATTCAAAGTTACGTCCGCCCAGTGGTGTGCGGTATATGTTGACACCAGGACCCAGAAGGACGTCTTTCTCGCGGTATCGAGCCTCTTCTCCGGCAGATTTGCCATAGAGTGCAGCGAGGCTTGGATTCCATGTAGCAGCGAGTGCTGTCAGTGCAGGGAATGCCGTCACTGAGTCGTTGGTCCATTCTGCCCAGCCCCAGTTGTTCCAGTTTATCTCCACGCGGACACCATGAGGGCCGTCGCTCATCCACAGTTCGGGTATTCCGAGGCGTGGACAGCCGGGTGATGAAAACTTGCTCTGTGCGTAAGACAGACGGCATTTCTCCTTCAGTGTCATGCGTGACAATGCATCCTTGACACGCGTTTCCACTGGCAGCGACTCGTCCTGATAGGGGAGCAGGTCAGCGGCTTCTGCGCTGAGAGTGGCAAACGGCGTGCATAACGCCAACGCCAGAAACGTCAGAATTTTCTTGGTCTTGTAATGTTTGGTTGCGATCATAATGAGTTTTATTTGTGTTTAGATTAATTCTCGTCGACAAAGTTACGAAAAAAAAACCATTCCCCAATCATTTTTGTAATAATAAAGTTATATGTATATACATTTTGAAAACAAATTGTTGACATATTAGGTTACTTTTTCTTTTATGTGTAAAAAAAAATGATTAACTTTGCATTTCAAAACAACAGGAAACCAATGCAACATCCAAAAGGACTTTACCTGCTCTTCGTCACAGAGATGGCGGAGCGCTTTTCTTACTATGGCATGAGGGCACTGTTCGTGCTATACCTCGTGGCGGCTTTCTTCACTAACGACGAGGCAAGCCAGATTTACGGCTCTTACACCGGATTGGTATATCTCACCCCACTGCTCGGCGGATATATTGCCGACCGCTACTGGGGCAACCGGCGCAGCATCATCGCCGGCGGTATCATCATGGCCGCAGGACAGTTTCTGATGTTTGCTTCGGCGTGCATAGTGAAGCAGAGCATCTTCGTGAAAGACGGTGCTGTCAATGCATCGGTGGACAATACGCTGTCGTTGTGGCTGATGTTTGCCGGACTGGCTGCGCTCATCATCGGCAACGGTTTCTTCAAACCCAACATCTCTACGATGGTGGGCGACCTCTACGAACCGCAGGACCACCGCAAGGACTCCGCCTTTACCATCTTCTACATGGGCATCAACCTCGGTGCGTTCATCGCTCCGTTCGTATGCGGCACGCTGGGCGAAGGCAACTGGGCTGATCCGCAGCGCTTCCGCTGGGGCTTCTTTGCCGCAGGTTGCGCCATGGTGGTGTCGGTCGTAGTGTTCTGGTTACTGAAAGACAAATACCTTGTGACGCCGGAGGGAAAGGCCATCGGTGTCGCAGGAGAGAAGGTGGTAACGGAGAGCGAGGAAAAGAAGCCGGTGCGCAGTTCGTTCCTGCGTCCGTTGCTGTATGCCGTCACTGCTGTCGTGCTGTTCGTGCTTTTGTCTTATGGTGCGGCAAATTTCAATGATTACATCTCTGCCGCAATATATGCCACCTCGATAGTGCTGCCGGTGTTTATCATCACCGACAAGTCGCTGACCCGTGTGGAGCGTATGCGCATAGGCGTCATCTACGTCATCGCTGTGTTTGTGATATTCTTCTGGAGTGCCTTCGAGCAGGCAGGCTCGTCGCTTACCATAATTGCCGACCAGCAGACCGACCGCCACATCGGACAGTGGGAGATGCCTACGACATGGTTTCAGTCTATCAACCCCGTTGTAGTGGTGACATTCGCACCTCTTATGGCTATGATGTGGGAGTGGCTGATGAAGCGCGGCATACGCGTTCACTCCATATACAAACAGTCGTTGGGACTGATGCTGCTTGCCCTGGGCTATGTGGTGATAGCCTTTGGCACTCAGGGTATGAGCCAGTCGGCAAAGATTAGTATGTGGTGGCTCTTCGCACTGTATTTCATTCATACCATCGGCGAGTTGTCACTGTCGCCCATCGGACTGTCGCTGGTTACCAAGCTCTCGCCGGCGCGCATGGCATCGCTGCTGATGGGCGTGTGGTTCATGAGCAATGCCACGAGCAACATCCTGGCTGGCGAACTCGCCACTCTGCTCCCTGCACCGGGCAAGCCTGCGGCATCCTTCTGCGGGGTTAGGATAGAGACGCTGACAGACTTCTTCCTGCTCTTCGCCGTGATGGCTGGCGTGGCATCAGTGCTGCTCTTCTGCCTTACGCCGCTGCTGAAGCGAATGATGAACGAGGAGAATTGAAGGATTGAAGAGTTGAAGGATTGAAGAATTGAAGAATTGAAAAATTGAAGTTTTCCATGCGGATGCTTTGCTTTGAAACATATAATGTTCATGTAATTCCCATGTAATTAATCATGAATTAATTCTGTAGAACTAAGATTCCAAACAACACAATAAAAAGATGAAAACTGTAAAAAAACTAATCAAGACTTTTTGTCTTGCCATCACATTCCTGATGGTGGGAACAGCGGCTAATGCAGCAACGGTTGTAGTGGGCGACGTGAACGGCGACGGCAGTATTACGATGTCGGATGCCAATGCCGTGGTGAACTATTTTCTCGCCACCACCAAGCCGAGTGACTTCAACAAGGCTGCTGGCGACGTGAACGGCGATGGCAGTATCACGATGTCGGATGCCAACATGATTGTGAACATGTTTCTGAGTGGCAATACAGGCGACCCTGCCAACGGCCATGAATACGTTGACCTTGGCATATCTGTAAAGTGGGCAACATGCAACGTTGGTGCTGATAATCCTTGGGATTATGGTGACTATTTTGCATGGGGCGATACGGAGCCGAAGAGTGATTATAGTTGGTCAACCTACAAATGGTGGGTAGATTCATATGATGATATTCAAACCAAGTATAATGCTGATGACAAAAAGAAAACGCTTGACCCCGACGACGATGCTGCCACTGCCAGCTGGCACGGAGAATGGCGCATGCCGACATATGAAGAGCAAAAGGCTCTGAGGGACAGTTGCTATTGGGAGTGGGCGACGAACTATAATGAAAAAGGAGTGTCAGGCTTCATCGTCTATAAAGTTAAATCGGACGAAGACATGGGCAAGAAAAAAGGCAAAGATAGCAGCATAACGACAGAAGCTGCGTATTCGTTCAGCGATACACACATATTCCTTCCCGCTACTGGTTATCGCTACGACACGACCCTCCTCTACTCAAGCGTGAGCGGTCACTACTGGGCGGCTTCGCGCGACGAGGGGGACCCGAGAAACGCATGGTTTTTGTACTTCGGTATGGACGACGTGAGAGACTTCCGTAACACCCGTGACGTAGGGCGCTGCGTGCGTCCGGTCCTGCCGTGAAAAAGCCCCACCCCGGCCATCAATAGTCTTTTCACCCCCTTCTAGCTCCCCCGTTCCGCGGGGGAGAGCAACCCCAGTAGGGAGGGGAACGTGAAGAATTGAAAGAAGAATTACAAAGTGTAAGTAAACTGTAAGGTTTGCTTACACTTTGTCTTTTTAGAAAGTTTCGTCTTGGGTGCGAAAATAGAGCGTTATATCATGATGAGATGTCATCAAAAACGGTGCTGAGGCACCCCTGCATCGTAATATGTATGCTTTTACATCCTAATATGTGCCTGATTACAATGTAATATGATACTTATTACACCCTAATCAGTCACTGATTACAATGCAATATGATGCAGATTAGGAGGGGTGGTGAAGCCAATAAAAAATTGTTTTACTGATTATCAGTAGGTTACGGCTGTCTGAAATTTTCGCTGTACGCAACCAACCGACAGGTTGCTTACCTGTATCGCAAGGAAACGGCGGTTGGAAAAATCAAAGTGTAAGGAAAAAGGGGAAAAAAGTAACAAAACGGTCCCCACCAGTCCCGCCCCCACCTGCTCAATAGTCTTTTCACCCCCTCCAGGCTCCCCCGTTTCGCGGGGGAGAGCAACCCCCGTGGGGGGAGGTATGAAGTTACGATTTGACTGGTAGTCTATCTGTATGGAGGAGTTTATGGCATTAACGAAGAGAGATTTTTTCACGTTAATGGCATTAATGTTATTCGTTAATGACGTTAATACCCTGCCGTAGGCTTATTAATGACATTAATGGTCTTTATTAACGGCATTAACGAAGAGAACAAAGTATATTCGCAGATGGGTTCCATTGAACGAATTTACGTTAATTCCTTCAGTGGCGTTGGAGAATTTTACGAAAAAGTTTGTGTGTTTCACCGTTAAATAAAGCACTTTCCGTTGAAAAAGTGTAAGGTTTAGCTGATTATTCCGTCGAAAAAATGTAGAATTTGTTTGCATATTCCGTTGTTTTCCAATAAAAAACATTATGAAAACTTGCGGATGACAGAAAAATACATTCATTTTGCAAATGAATATAGATAATATGAAATTATGGAAGTGAAAAAGATTTCTGCAATAGAGCGTTTCAAGACCGCACTAAGACATAAGGAGGAGGTAAATACTAAGAGTGCAAAGTTATGAAAAAGAATTTAAACTTCCAAATAAAACGCTTGATTTATTTGGAAGTCAGAAAGAAAATCAGTAAATTTGCATACAGAAATACTTTATATGACTCAAGAGAATAAAGATAGACTGTTGAAATTGCTCCAGCGACATGAGGAACTGGGCATATCTGACCAGATAGACTACGACAAGTTCTATCTGTATTCTATCATTACACATTCAACAGCCATCGAAGGCTCGACGGTGACAGAAGTGGAGGCTCAACTACTGTTTGATGAAGGTATCACCAGCAGCAAGCGTACGTTGGTGGAACAGATGATGAACCTCGACCTAAAAGCAGCTTACGACTATGGCAGGAAGTGGATCGGGCGACATGAGCCTATTACGGTTGACTGGCTCATAACGCTGGCCGGAAAAGTAATGGCACGAACAGGCAGTGAGTATCATACCATTGGCGGAGATTTCTCTGCTGCCAGAGGGGAACTTAGGAAACTGAATGTCACGGCTGGTGTTGGTGGCAGGTCGTATATGTCATATTTGAAAGTTCCGTCAAAGTTGGCTGCTTTCTGTGAGGAATTGAACAAACGACGCCAGGCGCTGGATGTCACAGATGTTGCCGCCATATATGACCTGAGTTTTTGGGCGCACTTCGAACTGGTTAGCATTCATCCGTGGGCAGATGGCAATGGGCGTACATCCCGGTTGCTGATGAACCTGTTACAATGGGAGTTTGGCGTACTGCCCACAAAGGTATTGAAAGAAGACAAGGCTGAATATATCCAAGCCTTGATAGACACCAGGGAGCAGGAAAACATTGACATATTCCTTGACCACATGGTTCGCTATCACTGCCAGCATCTTGCAGCAGACATAGAGCATTTCGTCAAGAGTATGGCAGAGGAAATGGTCGATAAAGACGCTTTGCAGAAGGAAATGGTCGATAAATGGTCGATAAAGCCATCTTTGGCAGAGAAAATGGTCGATATTTTGCAAATGATGGAAGACAAAGATACCATTACGACAGAAGAATTAATCTCTTATTTCGGTTTCACTGCTACTACCGCAAAGCGTTATCTGCGTCAACTTACTGACTTCGGCTACTTGGAAGCCCACGGAGGCAACAAGAACCGTACGTACAGTAAAAGAATTGTAAGTTAGAAAGAAAATCAGTAAATTTGCACAGGAGAAACAAAATAGGATTAAAAGGAGATATGATACCAAAACTTGTATTCGCAACCAACAATGCACACAAACTGGAGGAGGTGCGACAGATATTGGCAGGTAAATATGAAGTGCTGTCGCTGAATGACATCGACTGTCATGAGGAACTGCCGGAAACACATGAAACGCTGGAGGAAAACTCTATGGAGAAGGCGCGGTATGTGAAGGAACACTACGGCTATGACTGCTTCGCCGATGACACAGGACTTGAGGTGGATGCACTCAAGGGAAAGCCCGGAGTGTATTCAGCACGCTATGCCACAATCAGCGAGGGAGCATGGGAAGCCACGGGAGAAAGCCATGATGCCGAAGCCAACATGCAGAAACTGCTGCTGATGCTCAGCGGCACACCGCAGGAGCAGCGCACGGCGCAGTTCAAGACCGTAGTGTCGCTCATACAGGGCGACCAGGCCATGCAGTTCGTGGGCAGGGTGAAGGGCATGATAGCCACAGAGCGTCACGGCGACGAGGGTTTCGGCTACGACCCGATATTCTTCCCTTACAATGAAGACCCGGACGAGTGTCAGCCAACAACGCTGCTGCCCACCACCTTCGCAGAAATGAGCGGAGAGGAGAAGAACAGCATATCACACCGTGGCAGGGCTATGAGACGACTGGCTCAGTATCTGCAAGGATAGATAAAAGAAAAAGGCCGTAGCATAAACGTATGCTACGGCCTTTTTCTTTTTGTATGCCATCCTTTAGCCTACATAATTCACGGAAATTTATCCTTGCCTACGGCATACCACGAATTTTCATCAATTGTCATTAATTCTTGCACTCCGTAGGTGCTCAGGCACTTCGCGGAGTATTTCATAAATTTATGGTGAAATTTATGGTATTAATGACAATTTATGGTGCCTCGCAGAGAATAACATTAATTCCATGAATAATTCAGTTTAGATGTTAGCCTCAAACTTCTTCTGAAGTATCTGCTTGCTGCCGGCACCTACATGGCGGTCAACCTCCTGGCCGTCCTTGAAGAAGATAAGTGTGGGGATGTTGCGGATGCCCATCTGTGCAGCCACATCCTCTGCCTCTTCCACGTTGCACTTGCCAACGATGATCTTGCCGTCATATTCCTCTGCCAGTTGTGACACGATAGGGGAAATCATCTTGCAAGGTCCGCACCATTCGGCCCAGAAATCCACTACCAACGGCGTGCTGCCGTTTTTCAGCTCTTCGAAATTCTCGTTTGTGATAGTAACTTCCATAGTCTTTGTTGATTTATGAGTTGTGAATTATTGATTATCAGAAACCGTCAAGTTCGTAATACTCATCTTCGAGGTCGCGTGACGACTGCTTGTCATCGTCGCTGAACTCAATGATGGTGTCTCCCTCGCTGTCTCCCTTCTGTGAGGTCTTCGTCTCTGTCTCATCGATGATTTCAAAACCATCATCGGTGGCCTTGCTCTCTGGCTGGTCATCGGCGAAGTCGAATACATCCTCTTCCTGCTTCTTCACCGCCGGTTCCTCAGCCGGGATGTCGAAAGAATCCTCCTCTTGCTTCTTCACCGCCGGTTCCTCAGCCGGGATGTCGAATGAATCTTCCTCCTGCTTCTTCACCGCCGGTTCCTCAGCCGGGATGTCGAATGAATCCTCCTCTTGCTTCTTCACCGCCGGTTCCTCAACAGGGATGTCGAAAGAATCCTCCTCTTGCTTCTTCACCGTTGGCTCCTCAGCTGGGATGTCGAATGAATCTTCTTCCTGCTTCTTTACCGCAGGTTCTTCGGATGGGATGTCGAATGAATCTTCCTCCTGCTTCTTCACTGCCGGTTCTTCAGCTGGAATGTCGAATGAATCCTCCTCTTGCTTCTTCACTGCCGGTTCTTCTGCCGGGATGTCGAAAGAATCTTCCTCCTGCTTTTTCACCGTAGGTTCTTCGGATGGGATGTCGAAGGAGTCATCAGTCTTTGGTATTGCAACATCCGTGCCAACCGAGATATCGAGAGCATTCTCGTATTTCTCCTCTTCCTCCTTTCTCTTGTTAGGATCGATAGGCTTGGCACCACCTGGAGCCACTTCCTCGGTAGGCAGTATCGGCTTCACAGGGTCGGGTTCCAGTCTTACGTCGCCTTCGTTGTCACCATCTTCGCCAGTGGTGCTCTCGTATATGTCTTCCGTCTTCACGCTTACGGCATCATACAGTCCTTCCGGACGTCCCATAGGCAGTGGTGCAAAGTGTTTGACATAGAACGTGTCGTAGTCGTTGTATGAATACCTTGAGCCAATGAGCGCCAGGTTCTCCTCGCTGATTATTATGGGGCGTGCCTTGCCCATGACCTTGCGTATGCTTTCCTGTTGCAGCAGCAGGCGTGAATACTGTCGTGCCTCGTCGAAGTTGCGGAAACCATATACTATCATGTGGCGCATGCCATACGAGTCTTCTATATCGATGTCGAAATTGCGCACCATGAAACTGGTGAAGTTGTAACGTGCCAACTGGAACAGCAGTTGGTTCTGGTTTACGCTGTCGGGTGCGTATGCCATCAGGAACAGGAAGTCGGTGTTCTTTTCGTCGGTAAACGTGCGTGTGCTGTCTATTGCCTCGTTGTTCAGAGTCATGCCGCGGCGGTCCCACACGTTCGACAGGTCGAACTTCGCCCCATGCAGTTGTCTGCCGGCGCGTACTCCGTTTATTATCATGCCGGCCATCTCTGCTACGCTGCTCTGTGGATAGTCCTTGACAATCTGTTCCATAGACTTGACGCACTCATCGGCATCGCCGTCGTTGAGCTTCGTCATGCCATAGAAGAAAATGAAGCGGTCGCGGTTGTCACCCAGCGGGAAACGCTTCTCTGATACCTCTGCATTACCATACACTTCCTGGAAGCGGTCCTCCTTGAATGCCTCATAGGTGGCCCCATACAGCGAGTCCTCTATGTGTTTTCCAAATTTGGCATTCTCTGCATAATATGGATCGGTGAGCAGTATGGTGTATTTTGACTCTGCACAGTATTCCTTCAGACTGTCCACGAATGTGGCAGCTATGTCGCTTTCGCCTTTTCGTGAATGTAGGAGGAAGAGATGGTAATACACCTCGTCTTTTGGCTGGTAGTCTGTGTAGTCGTGGCGCAGTCGGTCAAACTGTTTCTCACTCAGCCTCAGGTTGTCGAGTTTGTCCTTGAATATCACCGCTGATTTCAGCAGTCCGTCTTTTATTATCTCGTGGCAGGCAGCCTTCTGCTCATCGCTGAATGGTATCTGTGCCAGATAGTATTCACGTTTGTGGGGGTCGAACTGTGCAGAGTCTGTCACTTCTTCCTCTGCCTCTTTCTTCTCTTTGACAGTTCCTAAAGAGTCCTGCGGCATCTCAGCCAGTTCACCTTCTGCGGTGTCCTCCTGTGGAGCACTTACCACGGTGCGGTTGTTGCGTTGCCAGTCATCCACGTTCTCACGTCTGCCCCATATTCGCTGGAACGTCTGTTTGCCCTGCACCACAGCCTGTGTGTTGTAGAAATACCATGCACTGTTCTGTTGTGTATTAACCCCAGTCGGTGGTGGCGGAACATTGGTGTTCTGCGGCTTTGCATTGCCGTACTGCTGCTGTCTCTTTTCCAGTTCGCTCTCCGTGTGCTTGGCCGCTTCCTTCTTCTCCTTTTCCTTCAGTGCCTTGATGACACGGTCGATGGCCTCCATGCGTTCCTTTTCCGGCATAGTGGACAGTTCGAGCAGCGAGTCCTGCAGGTATATGGCATCGGTGTATGGTACCAGTTCGTCGAGCACTTTTGAGCGTTTCGACAACTGTTCATAGTCAGGTCTTTCCTTGTCGAGCAAACCAATGGCGTTGCCGTAGCATCGCTTTGCATCACCGTATTTCTCCAACTGCCAGTAAAGGTCGCCGAGATGGAGCAGCAATACACCCTTCTCTATGCCGTTGCGTGTGGCTTTCTCGTTACCTTTCTCGTATGCGCTTATTGCATTGGCGGTATCTTTCTCTGCCAGGTATATGTTTCCCATGGCGTAATACACCTGGTCGAGGTAGTCCTTGTTGTTGTCGTTGCGTGCCATACGCTTCAGACGACTTATCATCTTCTTTGCCTGACCCTCCGCCATCACCTCGGTCATGGCAATGTGTGCATTGAATTCCAGTTCGTATGGTGGATTCTGTCTTACCACCTTTCTGAATGCGTTGTATGCCTCCTGCTTGTGTCCCTGCGCCGCCTCGATCTGTCCGAGCAGGAAGTATTCACGTGCACGCTGCTTGCGCCGCATCTCGTGCTTGATGACCTTGCGCAGGTATTTCGTTGCCTCCGGCAGGTTGTCCACGTGCAGGTAGTAGTCACACAGCGTATAGTCCCATTCCTTCTGTGCACGCCAGTCAATGCTGTCGCGCATCTGGTTGCGTATGATGTCTTCGGCATCATATATCCAGTCGCTCTCTATGTAGCATTTTGCCAGCCATGCCCTCGCCTTGCCGTATATGGACGGCTGTCCTTTGTACAGGCGTGACATATAGGAGAATGTGGCGGCAGCCTCGTCGAAGTCGCCTTTGTAGAACTGTGACCTGCCCATCAGCATCCATGCCCTCCACAGGAAAGGATTGTACTCTTTGCGTGAGAGCCACTCTATGTCGCTCTCCGTCTTGCGACGCTCCTTGTTCCATTCGGGTTTTGTCTTTATGCTGTGCAGTTGTATGGCTTTCTCCGCCTTGGTGATTGCAGTCTCGTAGTTTCCCTTGCCCAATTCGCGGCTGTTCTTGTTTGAGACCGTATAGAGCGGTATGCGTTCGGTGTAGTTGTCTTTGTTGCCGTTCTCCTTCTCCAACGAACCGCTGATGTATGCCTGTGCTCCGTTATAGTATATGTTGTAGCGTGTGTTTAGTGAATGCCAGAAACGCGACATGCTCGTGTTTTTCTTCGTTGAGCACGAAGCAAACACGAGTATGAGTGCAAACAGTATGTATGTATGTTTTCTGAACTTCACTTTGCGTTGTTTATCGCTGTGTTATATATATCAATGTGGTTTTACAGTTTCTGCCATATTTCAAAGCCTGCAGCCTTCATCTGCTTCCAGAAATCGGGATAACTCTTTGTTACCACGCCGGGGTTGTTGATGCGCAGTGTGGGGAACATTATCGCAGCCGGTGCGAATGCCATTGCCATGCGGTGGTCTTCGTATGTATCGATGACGGGTGTCTGCATGGGTTCGCAACGTGTGCCGTCCCATGACAGTGTACCCTCCACAGAGTCGTCGAGCACAAAGCCGAGTTTCTTCATTTCGTTTTTCAGTGCCGCTATGCGGTCGGTTTCCTTTATTCGCAGTGTCTGCAGACCACTGAAACGGAATGGTATTCCCATCAGTGCGGTGGTCACTACGACGGTCTGTGCAAGGTCGGGCTGACCTGTAAAGTCGAAGTCGAAGCGTGGCAGTGCGCGGTGGTGCGCTGTCAGTGTGACTGTTGAAGGTTCAAACTGTTTTGTCTTGTCAGAGAATTCTGTCTTCACTCCAAGCATACTGAATATATACCTCACCGTACTGTCGCCCTGACGGCTGCTGTCCATCAGTCCCGGCATCATCACGCGGCATGCTTCGCTGCCATATTTCTTGTTGAGCAGAGCCGTCATCTCATACCAGTAGCTGGCGGCGCTCCAGTCATTCTCGATTACAAACGAGGTGGGTGCATAGGGCTTTGCCTCTACGCGTATGGTGGAATTGTCTGTCCATTCCACCTCTGCCCCGAATTCCTTCATGGTGCACACCGTCAGGTCTATGTATGGACGTGAGAACACCGTGCCGGTCATATGCAGCGTCAGTCCGTCGGCCATGGCTGGGCCAATCATTAGTAGCGCAGAGATATATTGCGATGATACGTCGCCCGGCATCTCAAGCCAACCGCCTGAAAGCTTGCGACCCCTTATGCGTAATGGAGGAAAGCCTTCCTCTCCTACGTATTCTATGTCAGCTCCAAGGCGGCGCAGAGCATCCACCAATACACCGATAGGACGGTGGCGCATACGCTCCGTACCGGTTATGACATGCTCGCCTTCTCCCACGCACAACAGGGCGGTGGTGAAACGCATGGCCGTGCCTGCCGCCTTGATGTCAATCTCGTATGGCATGTTTGCAAGTGCAGACACCATTACGTCGGTATCGTCGCATTTGCTGAGATTGGTAGGCGTGGCACCGCTCTTTGCAAGATAGTTGATGGCGAGTGCACGGTTGCTGATGCTTTTTGATGCAGGCAGTGCTGCCGTATAGTCTATTTGCTCTGGGGCAATGATGAAATATTGCATTTTATGTTGTGTTATTATCGTTTACTTTGTATAATATACCTATATACATAAACGCATTAAAATGAAATAAATTATGAAACAGAAGTGCTAAGTGTTTCTATTTGGCTATTTTTTTGCAAATTTACAAAAAAACTTGTTTATTGTTTGTATATCTCGTTTTTTTTTAATACCTTTGCATTCGCAAATCTAAGTAGTGCGCCGTTTGTAACATAAGACAGACACTCATTTGCATCGGGATGTGGCGCAGTTGGTTAGCGTACGCGTCTGGGGGGCGTGTGGTCGCCAGTTCGAGTCTGGTCATCCCGACAAAAAAGAGCAGCCGTTTGGTTGCTCTTTTTGTTTTTTATTCTGCAAACTCAACCACGCGTGAGCCGTCGGGCTGTGGCGTGATGGTTATCTTTATCATGTCGTCGGGCAGTTCTTCCTCTACTATCTCCGGCCATTCCATAAAGCATTTGTATCCGGAATAGAAGTATTCGTCGGCACCCATGTCCATGAGTTCTTCCTGACGTTTTATACGGTAGAAATCAAAGTGATACACGGGGTCGCCGGTGCCGTCGGTATATTCGTTGACGATGGCGAAGGTGGGCGAGGTTATAACGTCCTTCACGCCAAGTTCCTCGCATATAGCCTTTATGAATGTTGTCTTGCCTGCACCCATTGGGGCATAGAATGCGTAGCATGTGCCTTTGCCTTCGATGGCAGTGAGAAATTCTCGTGCAGCTTCGTGCAGGTGGTCTGTATCTGGTATTATTATCTTTTTCATGACTATCAATGTGTTATGGTTGGTTGTCACCTTTTCCTTCCCTTCATCGAAATCAGTGGTATTATCATTTCTTCCATAGATATGCCGCCATGCTGGTATGTGTCTTTATAATACTGCACATAGTGGCTGTAGTTGTTGGGGTATGCGAAGAATGAATTGCCTGTGGCAAAGACGTATGACGAGGAAATACCCACTGATGGAAGTTTCAGTGATTTCGGATTGTCTGTTTCATATACATCTTTTGACTGGCATGTCAGTTTCCTGCCGGTCTTATAGCGCAGGTTGGTATTGGTATTCTTGTCGCCGACTATCTTGACGGGCTTGTCGCATCTGATAGAGCCGTGGTCGGTGGTGATGACTATGCGGTAGTCGGTGGCGGCAAGTCGCTTTAATAATTCGCCCATAACGCTGTGGCGCACCCATGACAGTGAGATGCTGCGGTATGCTGCCTCGTTGTTGGCGAGTTCGCGCACCATCTTTGATTCGGTACGTGCATGTGACAGCATGTCAATGAAGTTTATCACAACCACGTTGAGGTTGTAGGCCTTCAGAGAGTTGAACTGGTTCAGCAGTCGTTCCGCACCCTGTGAGTCGTTGAGTTTATGGTATGAGAATGTTTCCTTGCGCCTGTATCGTTCAAGCAGCGTCTGTATTAGCGGTGCCTCATTGATGTTCTTGCCTTCCTCTGACTCCTCGTCCACCCATAGCTCGGGGAACATCTTCGCTATCTGTTCCGGCATCAAACCGGAGAAGATGGCATTGCGGGCATACATTGTGGCAGTGGGGAGAATGCTGCAGTATAGTCTTTCGTCTATGTCGAACATGTCGCCTATCTCCTCTGCGAGCACGCGCCATTGGTCATATCGGAAGTTGTCTATGACTATCATGAACACCTTTTCCCCCTGGCTGAGCATAGGGAATACGTAGTCGGGCATGATACGGTCAGACATTAGCGGCTTGTCACCGGTCATCCAGTCTTGGTAGTTTTTCTTGATGAACTTTGCAAAGTCGTTGTTTGCCTCCTCTTTCTGCATCTGCAGCATGTCGGTCATTGAACTGTTAGCTTCGCTGAGTTCTATCTCCCACCTGACGAGTCGGCGATATACCTCACACCAGTCGTCGAATGTATTGCTTTGTGTTATCTGTGCAGATATGTCCATGAACTGCTGCTGATAGCCTTGCTGTGCCACTTCGGTGACTATCTCACGTTGGTGTACGTGCTTCTTCAGCGCAAGCAGTATCTGCATTGGGTTGACAGGCTTGATGAGGTAGTCGGCAATCTTTGAGCCTATAGCCTGATCCATGATGTCCTCTTCTTCGCTTTTTGTCACCATGACGACAGGAGTCTGCGGCTGAATATCCTTGATGCGCTGCAGGGTTTCCAGTCCGTTGAGTCCGGGCATCATCTCGTCGAGCAATACGAGGTCGAATGTCTGCCCCTGGCACTGCTCTATGGCGTCAAGGCCGTTGCTGGCAACGGTGACGTCGTAACCCTTTTTTTCGAGGAACATTATGTGGGCTCGCAGATGTTCTATCTCATCGTCAACCCATAGGATACTGTAATTCATAATCAACCTTTACCCTTCAACACTTCTCTCTCTATTCCCTTTCCAGTTTTACTCCCACATTCATGATGCCAGGCATCTGCTCGCGCGTCATGTTGTGCTTGACGGCGATGCGTACCGAATCGCCGGGGCCCAGCCATTGCTTGAACAAAGGAACCTCGTAGGTGTGGAATGTAATGCCTGTGCCTTCCTGTGTTCCGTCTTTGTTTACTATCTCCACCCTCACGCTTCTCTTTTTCTTAGTCCCCTTTGGCATATTGGTCTGTTCCACTATGAGCGAGAGGAAACGATAAGGAAAGTCAGGGTGTGTGCGCAGGCATATATATGAGGTGTAGTCACCATAGCGTCGTATGGTGTCAACCGTGAATGTCAAGGTGTCGCAGTTCTGCCATCCCTCGTCGCTTATCTGTTCGTAGTGATGGTAGGCAGTGTCAGCGGTGTTGCACGATGACAGCAGGAATATCAGTGAACAATATAGGAAAATGATGTGTTTCACTCTTTTTCTTTTTTCGTCTCTTGGTTGTTGGCCTTGGCTTCCTTTGACTTGTTTTTCTTTTTCTTCTTTTTCTTCTTCAGTTTACTGTCGAAGCGTGTCAAGTCAGAATCGTCAAGCATGTCGCGTGGCCTTTCTGGCTCTTTCTGCTTGCCGTCAGACTGCAGCGACAGAGGTTTCTTGCCCTCTTTGTTCATAGCCAGTACCTCGCATGCTCTCTCTGCAGTGATTGTTTCAAGGTTTACGGGCTTGCGCTTGTCGGTGGAGTATGTTATGATTCCTGCCAGGTAGTCGTGTTTGAAATGGTAGTAGTCGGCATCCTGTGTCTGCAGTATCTCGTCGCGTGGAGGGAAATCCTTTGCTGCATCCATGTAGCAGTCCACCTCGTAGTTGAGGCAGCATTTCAGTTTGGCACACATGCCGGCAAGTTTTTGTGGGTTGGGCGATATATCCTGCAGTCGTGCTGCAGTGGTGCCGACACTTGAGAATGATTTCATCCATGTGGCGCAGCACAGTTCGCGTCCGCATGGACCTGTACCGCCTATGCGTCCTGCCTCTTGGCGTGCGCCTATCTGCTTCATCTCGATGCGGACATGGAACGTGTCGGCCAAAACCTTGATGAGCTGACGGAAGTCCACGCGCTCGTCGGCGATGTAGTAGAATATGGCTTTGTTGCCGTCACCCTGATATTCCACGTCGCCTATCTTCATGTCGAGCCCCAGGTCTTTCGCTATCTGGCGGCTTTGTATCATGGTTGCTTCCTCGCGGCTCTTGGCCTCGTAGTAACGCTCCATGTCGCTCTCCTTGGCAAGGCGGTAGATGTTCTTTATGTCGTCTGCCGACTTTAGGTTGGCTTTCTTTATCTGGAGTGTCACCAGTCTGCCCGTCAGCGACACCACGCCGATGTCGTGTCCGGGGCTTGATTCCACTGCCACCCAGTCGCCTTTCTTGAGGTTGAGCCCATTGACATTGTGGTAATAACCTTTTCGTGTGTTCTTGAACTGCACCTCCACGAGGTCAGTGCTCTCGGCATTGCCAGGTACGTCGGCAAGCCAGTCGTATGTGTTGAGCTGATGGTCGCTCCTTGATACACCGCAGGCTGCCAAACCGCGTGAGCACATGGGGCCGAGTGTAAACTTCATCTGGCTCCATGGCGACTGTTCTGTCGTGGCATTCTGCTCCGTTGCAGGCTTCTGGTCGTTCACAGGCGACAGCTCTTCCTGTTTCTGGGGTTGTTCTTTTATATCTTCCATTACAGATAATGTTCTAATATGTTACTAATATATGATTGTTCACTAAGTGGTGTGTAACAGCACTGCCACCTGCATTGTGATGTCGAAAAATACTATCTTCGGGTTGGCGTTTTGTCCGATGTCGCGTAGTGCACGCTGGAAAACCTCTTGAAATCCTATTATGTTGCCTTCGTTGACGAAACGCGCGAATTTCTGACAGAATTGCTCTTCGTCCTGTGTCATGTATGACAATTCCTGTATATGGAAATTATACATGAAGGCTTCTCTGAACATACGCAGGAAATACGTCATCATGCGTTTCTGCTGTTCGCGCCCTAATGTCGCCACGCTTTCGCTCCATCGTTTGAGGTCGTGCACGTCTCTCATGTACGCTTTTCGCATCAGGGTGACGAAATAATCGAAAAAGAGGTGGTTCTCGTTGCCTGCGTTAAGTTCCTCAAGTGCTTTGAGCCAGTTGCCTCCTGCCATCCTCGTGATGAGCGTTGCATCGCTGCTTTCCAACCCTCGCCGTTCCATGAGAGCCTTCATGAGGTCTTCGTCGTCTATGCGCTTCATGTCATACCGTTGAACGCGTGAGCGGATGGTGTCTATCAGCTGCTCCGGTTCGCGGCACACCATGATGAACAGAGTCATTGGCGCAGGTTCCTCAATGAGTTTCAGAATCTTGTTGGCACATTCCTGATTCATCTTCTCTGGTAGCCATATAATGCATATCTTCCAGCCACCTTGGTTCGACTTCACCATCATGCGCTTGATTAGTTCGCTGGCTTCGCCCACGGTTATCAGAGGCTGCTGGTTTTCTGCTCCCATCTTCTCCATCCATTGAGCAAGATTGAAATAAGGTCCGTCTTTCAGCAGTTCCCTCCACTGTTCTATGAAGTCGTCGCTGATGGGTTTGTATTCGGAATTCCACTTCTTCAGTTTTATCGTGGGGAAGGTGAAATGCAAGTCGGGATGCTCAGTGCCGCGCACCTTGTACGTGCCCTTGTCGAGTATGTATGTGGCGAGTGCTATGGCCATTGCCATTTTTCCGCAACCATCAGGACCGCACAACATCAATGCATGGGGCAGGCGGTTCTCGTCAACCAGTGTGCGCAACCGTTCCTGCATGTCGTGCTGTCCTATGATTTCGTCAAATGTCATCTCGTCAAGTGTTTTGAAGATACAAAGTTAAGGAAAAGTTTTGAGACTGCCAAACTTTTATGCTTTTTTATTATCTCCTTGTAAACAGTTGCTGTTATAGCTACGATTGCGCAACGTAAATCAATATGTGCGTATTTTTGCGTGTTAAAAAATGTTTAATTGTTGCAAATAAGAAATATAATGTGTAAATTTGCAGAAATAAGAACAAGTAAAACAACAAGTACCATGAGAAAGTTTGATATTAAAGCTATTAAAGAGAGCGCTCTTACCAGTAATGTCTATGGCAATATTGCCATTGTGACAGATTTCGGTAAGCTGCTTACCACCGAGTCAAAGACATGGCTGCTGGATGGATTCTTTATCGGTTTCGTCAGCAAAGGCGAGGCCCAGTTTATGGTTGACAAGCACACCTATGATTTGAAGGAAGGCACTCTGTTTGCTTGTTATCCGCGTAACATTCTCGAGAAATACACTGTTTCTCCAGACATAAAGGCACAGGCAGTCTTCGTGTCGGCAGATCATGCAGGTATCTTCGCAGACAAAATCAGCATTGACTGGACAATTCGCCTGATGGCGCTCAACCATGAGGTTGTAAGTGTCAGAAGCGAAGAGCTGGAACGCTTGGAAAACTACATGAAAGTATTGTCGAGCAGACTGGTAAGCGAGGAGTCGGAACACAAGGCAGACTGCATTGAGAACATTCTGATGGCATTGCTCTACGATATGCTTGACATACGTAAGCGTGCACACAAGGGTGAAGTGATAGCCGAGAGGAAATACAGTTCTTCAGAGAATTTCTTCCTTAGGTTCATCAAGATGCTGAGTGACAAGTCAAGGCCGTTCCAGAATGTTAACGAGTATGCCGCAGAACTGGGTATTACCTCAAAGTATTTCTCGACAATATGTCGTGAGATTACGGGTAAGACTGCAAGCACAATCATCAATGAGGAGATTATCCGTTCTTCAAAGATATTGTTGCAGGACCGTACGCTGAGCATTAAGCAGGTGTCAGACAAACTGAATTTTGCAAACCAAAGTCATTTTGCAAATTTCTTCCACCGCTATGCTGGCGTGTCGCCACAGCAGTACCGCAAGGAGCTCGTATGAGTTTGTTGCGAGGCTGAGAAAAGGAATGACTGAGGAATCAGCGTAATGTCATGTCAATACCAGATGTTGGTACTGACTGTACCAAGTACTGGTACCGGTTCTACCAAGTGTTGGTATTAATGATACCAAACGTTGGTATTGGTAACAAGAGACGTAAAGGAAATGAAATCCGAGATGCTCTGATAAATAAATTGAAGGATTGAAGAAATGCCTTAGGGCTCTTCAAACCTTCAATCTATTTTTGGTCACGGTTGCAGGTTGCCTGCAGTTCCGGGTATCTTGTTTGCTCTGGAGCGTCAATCCTCCAGTAGTGACATGACTTTCTGCTTCAAGATGCGTTTCGCTTTCTTCGCTGGTATGTATGCCGACGGCATTCCTATGGCATAAGGGCCAATCTCGTATGCGGTGTAATTGATGACCACGGTGTCTCCATGCAACCAAGGGTCAAGACTGGGCGCTGGTGGGTCACTGCCTTCTGGGAGGTTGCAATACTCTGCTACGTTTTCAATGATGTCCTGGTCGAGGTATTCAGAGATGAATGGGCGCACTAGCTCTTTGTTGGTAAAGAAATCGTTCCACGTCATGGCGTGCCCATTGCTTTTCATGAATGTTATGCCGTAGTTCCATGGCATTCCGTGTGCACCGCCTCGATAGTCATAGCCACTGAAAATCAGTGATACGTAATGTGGCGTTATGGTGTCAATGTTGATTTCGTAATCTATCTCCCATGGGTGCTCCCGAGCCCATTCGTCATCTTCGGTGATTTCCTCCCTTTGCTTTGAGAAATATCTCTTGGCGGCCTTGGCGAAGACCTTGCGCATGTCCATGGTGACATCATAATTGAGCAACTGGCATATATGCCTGCGTATGCTGTCGCCAACGACAGACCCTGCGGCAGGGATGCGCAGCTTCACATCGTAGATGCTGTATTCCTTGGCTATCTTGACGCTGTCCCTGAAGTGTATGACTTCTATCTGTAGTTCAGATTTAGGCTGTTCCGCAATGACGGAATCTGTTTGCAGGGAGTCTTGTCCAGGTGTTTCAGTGTCGTCGGTCTTTGATTTGTTACTGCATGCAACGACAAGTACTGCGGTTGCGCAGGTAATTAGTAGGTGTAGTTTCATATTCTTAATGTTGTGATGATAATTAGGGTATTTTTTGCAATTGTAATGCAAAAATACTAATTTACATTGAAACTACAAAACGTTTGCTGCATTTTTTTTCAATGAGAGTATACATTTTTGTAATATCCGTGAAACATTTTGTGCAGTATAATGCCATAAATAGTCGTTAGACTACATATTTGAAACATAAAAGGACAAGATAGCGAAAATTTATTTATAATTTTGTATCGATAAAATAGAATTGTATAGATAAAAACCAAAACAATATGACAAGAAAACATTTTATGATGTTTGCAGCCACTGCGCTGATGACTTTTCAGGTTTCTGCGCAGGGGTACACAAAAACAGACAAAGGTATCACAGTAAGGGTGTCAGGAACAACGACGGGTGTGAAAGACTTCAGTGTCGCGCCGAAGTTGGTGCGCATTGATGTGCTTGGTGACGGTATTGTTCATGTATCTGCGACGGCGGAAGAAAAATTTGCAGACTGGCAGAGCCTCGTCATAGTACCGCAGAAAAGCTATGAAAACTATACCGTGAAGGAAGATGGCGGCATGGTGACGTTGACAACGCCTAAAATCAATGCTCATGTGCTCAAAACGACAGGTGAGGTATGGTTTACCGATCATAAGGGACATGCCATACTGAAGGAGGTGCAGGGCGGCGGCAAGGGCTTCCGTCCATATACCTGTACGCAGATACATGCCGACGGTACACCTGAGACATACCACGGCTGGAGCACCCGCACGGTGTTCGAGAACATCCATCCCAATGAGGCTATCTATGGTTTGGGGCAGCATCAGGCCGACGAATGGAACTACAAGGGCAGGAACGAGGAACTTTTCCAGTACAACACGAAGGTGAGCATACCGTTCTTCGTGAGTTCGGAGGGCTATGGCGTGCTGTTCGACAACTATTCGCTGTCACGCTTCGGCAATCCGTTGGACTATAGTCAGCTGAACCATGTGTTTACCCTGCACGACAAAGACGGAGCGGTGGGCGCACTGACAGGTACTTATACCGCACCTGGTCAGGAAACGCTCATACGGCGTGAGGACAGCATATATTTTGAAAACCTCAAGTCGGCAAAGAACCTTCCGAAATTCAATCTTGCAAATGCCACGGTGGTTTACGAGGGAACGATAACGCCACGCATGACGGGCGAATACCGTTTCTCACACTATTACAGCGGTTATCAGAAGATTTTCATCAACGGCAAGTCTGTATATACGGAAGACCTGACAGGTTCGGGCAACGATGCACAGGAAATATGGCGCACGGCGTGGAACCCGAACGCACGCAAGTTTGCCGTAAAGATGGAGGCCGGCAAGACATATACCATACGCATAGAATGGAAGCCCGACGGCGGCGAGGCATACTGCGGACTGCGTGCGCTTGAACCCGTCAGTGACGAGGAGCAGCAGCGCATTTCCATGTTCAGCGAGATGGCGCAGCAGTTGGACTACTATGTGATTAGCGGAACACGTACTGATGACGTTATAGCAGGTTACCGCCAACTTACGGGCAAGGCACAGATAATGCCGCAGTGGCTGCTGGGCTACTGGCAGAGTCGTGAGCGATACAAGACGCAGGATGAGATAGTGGATGCGCTGCGAGGCTTCCGTCAGCGCCACCTGCCAATAGACAATATCGTGATGGACTGGAACTACTGGACACCAGACTCATGGGGTGCATTCACCTTCGATCCCTCGCGTTTCTCCAATCCGAAGGCAATGATTGACAGTATCCACGGCATGAACGCCAAGATAATGATATCATGCTGGCCGAAATACTACCTCACCGTTGACAACTACAAGGAACTCAATGACCGCGGCATGATATACCAGCAAAGCGTGAAAGACAGCCTGTATGACTGGCTGGGATATAAATACGCTTTCTATGATGCATACGACAAGGATGCCCGAAAGATATTCTGGCGCCAGCTGTATGAGAAACTCGGCACCATAGGCATGGATGCCTGGTGGATGGATGCCTCGGAGCCAAACGTGCGCGACTGCACCGACATGGAGTATCGCAAACTGTTGTGCGGACCTACGGCATACGGTTCGAGCGACGAGTATTTCAATGCTTACTCTATCGTGAATGCAGAGGCTATCTACGACGGTCAGCGTGCATACGAGACCGCTGTAGAGAAACAAGGCATCAAGGCTGATGATAGCAAGCGCCTGCAGAGTGCCACATCATGGAACGAATACGGATACGGCAATCAGTTCTCGCCAGAGAATAAGCGTGTGTTCCTGCTGACGCGCAACGGCTTTGCATCAGAACAGCGATACAGCACCGCCACATGGTCGGGCGACATAGGCACACGTTGGGAGGACATGAAGGCGCAGATTACCGCCGGACTGAATTTCTCTATCTCCGGTGTGCCGTACTGGAGCCAGGACATCGGTGGATTCTCTGTAGAGACACGCTACTTCAAGGCACAGGAAGCATTCGACCATCAGGGCGTGGAGAATGATGACATGAAGGAATGGCGCGAGCTCAATGTGCGCTGGCACCAAATGGGAATGTTTGCCCCGATGTACCGTGTACACGGACAGTATCCTTTCCGCGAACCCTGGAATATAGCCCCAGAGGGACATCCTGCATACGAAGTGATAAGGCAGTGCCTCGACATGCGTTACAGGCTCATGCCATACATCTATTCTCTTGCTGCGGCAGTACACTTTGATGACTATACCATCATGCGTCCGCTCGCAATGGACTTTGCCCATGACAAGGATGCGCTCAATATCCCGTATCAGTTTATGTTCGGCCCCGCCATCATGGTCAACCCTATATATAAATATGGTGAGCGCCAGCGTGAGGTGTATATGCCGAAGGGCTCTGTGTGGTACGATCTCTATACCGGCGGCGTAGTCAGTCAGGGCGGCGAGACAAAGACACTGGCTGCTCCATACGAGCGCATACCGTTGCTTGTGCGCGGCGGCAGCATCATTCCGCTCGGTCCGCAGATGGAATATACACAGGAGAAACAAGCCGAAAACATCCGCATCTTCGTGTATGAAGGAGCCGACGGTGAGTTCAACCTATATGAAGACGAAGGCACGAACTATGGTTACGAGGCCGGACGTTACGCCAACATACAGCTGTGCTACGACGACACACACAAGACACTGACCATCGGTGACCGTCAGGGTAGTTTCCCAGGCATGCTGCAAAAACGTACCTTCACCGTGGTATTCTGCGGCAAGCAGTCGCCAAAGGGTTACGACCCGGAGGCAAACGGCATCGTGGTGAAGTATAACGGAAAGAAGAAAGTGGTGAAACTCTAATGGAACAATGAACTGCAGTATGAGGAAAACCGTTGCGACACTGCTTTTATCGCTATTCATTCCAGCGATGACCACTATGGCACAGGATACCGGACGTGAGCTTTTCACCAACGATTGGCGCTTTCATCTTGAGGGGGAGGCGGAGCAGTCCGTAACCTTGCCGCACGACTGGGCTATATATGGCGATTTCAGCAAAGACAACCCTTCGGGAACTGGCGGTGGTGCACTGCCAGGAGGCATAGGATGGTATTCCAAGAAATTCTTTGTCGATAAGGGCGACAAGGGTAAGGCTGTGCGCATCACATTCGACGGTGCATACATGAACGCCACCGTGTGGATAAACGGCAAGGAGCTCGGCACACGCCCATACGGATATATCTCGTTCACATACGACCTTACTCCATATCTGAAGTACGGCAAGGACAACGAGATAAAGGTTCGCGTTGACAACTCCGACCAACCTAACTCACGCTGGTATTCTGGATGTGGCATATACCGTAACGTGTGGCTTACAAAGACCAATGCCATACACGTAGCACAGGACGGCACATATATCACCACGCCAGTGGTAAGCAAGGAGAGTGCTACAGTAAACATTGCCGTTGATGTGGTCAATCCTAAAAATGATGACATCACCATAAGGAATTCTGTTTATGATGCCACAGGCAAGGAGATAGCAAGCGGTTCTTCATTGCTCAACGTGCAGTCTCCGCATCTGTGGAGCACGCGGTCTCCTTATCTATATACTGCTGTCACAAGGATATACAATGCGAAGAATGAACTGCTCGATGAATACAGCACACGCTTCGGCATACGTGACATAAAGTTTACTTCAGAGGGATGCTTCGTCAATGGCGAGCATATACAGATACAGGGTGTCTGCAACCATCATGACCTCGGTTGCCTTGGTGCTGCCGTCAACCGTCGTGCCATTGAACGCCAGTTGGAGATACTGAAGGCTGCAGGATTCAATGGCATCAGGTGCAGCCACAACCCACCGGCACCTGAATTGCTTGACCTGTGTGACGAGATGGGTTTCATCGTCATGGATGAGGCTTTCGACATGTGGCGTAAGAAAAAGACAGCATGCGACTATGCACGTTTCTTCAACGAGTGGCATGAGCGCGACCTCACAGATTTCATTCGCCGTGACCGCAACCATCCATGCGTGGCTATCTGGAGCATAGGCAACGAGGTACTGGAGCAGTGGAGCGATGCCAATGCCGACACGCTGTCGCTCGAAGAAGCCAACCTCATTCTCAATTTCGGTCATTCCAAGGAAATGCTTGCAAAAGAGAACGGCACTATGTCCGTCAACTCGCTGTTATGCAAGAAACTTGCTGACTTCGTACGAGAACTTGATTCTACTCGTCCCATTACGTCAGGATGCAACGAGCCTGACAAGAACAACCATCTGTTTAAGGCAGATGCCCTCGATGTCATAGGTTACAACTACCACAATCAGAACATACCCGATGTAAAGCAGAATTTCCCCGGTATGCCGTTCATCATCACGGAATCCAACTCGTCGCTGATGACTCGTGGCTACTATCGTCAAAAGAGTGATTCCATGTATATATGGCCGGTTCGGTGGGACATACCTTTCTATGACGAGACTTTCTCCTGCTCAAGTTATGACAACTGCCATGTGCCATGGGGCAACACCGAAGCCGAGAACCTTGCACTGATGCGCAAATACCCGTGGATATGCGGACAATTTGTTTGGACGGGCTTCGACTATATCGGTGAGCCGACGCCATACGGATGGCCGGCACGCTCCAGTTATTTCGGCATCGTTGACCTTGCCGGTTTCCCGAAGGATGTGTATTACCTGTATCAAAGTCAGCTGACCGACACGCCTGTTCTGCACGTCTTCCCACACTGGAATTTCGGCAGTGAGACATACGCCGGTGAAGGCATAGAACCCAGTCGCATGTCTGATGACGGATATGTTGACGTATGGGCGTATTACAACCAGGCAGACAGCGTGGAACTCTACCTTAACGGCAAACCGCTGAACGGTTCTTTGCTGACAGCTGCCAACGCATCACCTGTTTGCTGGCGCGTAAAGTATGAGCCGGGCGAACTCCTTGCCGTAGCACGCAAGAACGGCAACGTCGTGCGCTCGCAGATTATCCGCACCGCCGGCAAGCCTGCTACAGTGCGACTCACCCCCGACCGCAGCGTCATCACTGCCGACGGACGTGATTTGTCATTCATCACCGTTGAGGTGGTTGACAAGGATGGTAACCTGTGTCCCAATGCCTCAAACCTGATAAACTTCAATGTCGAAGGTGCAGCCTTCATTGCTGGCGTTGATAACGGTTCACCCATATCCATGGAACGTTTTAAGGACAACAAGCGCCGTGCCTTCTATGGCAAGTGCCTCCTCGTAGTACAGAACAACGGCAAGGATGGCACAGTAACAATAACCGCCCAGAGTAATGGGCTTACGAATGCTACCACTACATTATATTGCAAATAAGAAGAAGCCGGAGGACCTTTTATAAGGCCTCCGGCTTTGTTTATACATGAACTAACATCTCCCCCCTTATTCTTTCGTAAGTTGTTTTACAGGGAATGTGAAGTATGTCTTGGGGAAAGGTTCGTTGCGCAGTGTAAAGTGCCACCACTCGCTGCTGATAGGTTTGAAACCGTGACGCATCATGGCGGCGCGGAGAATCATGCGGTTCTGGAACTGCTCAGCGGTAATGCTGCGATTGGAAGGTGACTTGCTGTTGTTTCCATCGTATTTGCCGGTGGCTGGGTTGCCGCAGAACCCCGGGTGGCTCTCAGGGCCGAACCAGTCGAAGGTGCCGCCCATGTCAAGTTCCTTTTCCGTGGTCATGTCAAATAGCGTGAGGTCAACGGTGGAACCGCGTGTGTGACCGCTCTTTGCCGCTATGTAGTTCTGTTCAAACAGTACTCCTTTGTGCAGGTCGGGGTAGAAGTATTGTTTCATGCGTGTGTCGTCGATATTGCTTGCCCAGCGCACGAAGTGGTCAACGGCGCATTGTGGGCGGTAAGCATCATATATCTTCAGACGATAGCCCAGGGCCATAACATCGTCGCTGACGGCTTTCAGGCTGTCGGCTGCTTCGCGTGTCAGCAGTGCTGTGGGTTCTTTATAACCATCGATGCGTTCGCCTACGAAATTGTATGTGCTGAAATATCGTATCTCCAGTATGGCATCGGGAACGATGTCGGTGATATTTACGAACTGCGATGGGTCGTCAGGGCGTGGCTGTCCAAACGCCATGACATTGCAGATGACTATGGCAGCAAACAGTGTCCATAATCTTGTGCTATTCTTCTTTTTCATAATCGGGTGTGATTCGTTTCTATATCTCTTTTGTTGCCTCTTCGAGCCATCTGCGGTCTGCATCGTCGGTAAGCAGCGGCATCAATGCCTCGCGAACATGTGCATGATATTCGTTGAGCCACAGACGTTCCTCTGCGGTCATCAGTGAGAGATCAAGCGGTGTAGTGTCGATGGGACAGAGGGTTAAAGGAGTAAGATGTAATGCACAATGCATAATGCACAATGCACAGTTACCATGCGGATTCACTTTTCGTGCGCAGCCAATTGTGCATTGTGCATTATGCATTGTGCATTGCGCAACCATCATCATGTTCTCTGTTCTCACTCCAAACTTTCCTTCTATATATACGCCAGGCTCGTTGGTTACTGTCATGCCGGGGCGCAGTGGTGTGGGACACCAGTTTTGTCTGATGCCCTGCGGTCCTTCATGCACGCACAGTCTCCATCCTACGCCGTGACCGGTGCCGTGCATGTAGTGCAGTCCGCCGCGCCACATCACGGAGCGTGCCACACTGTCGAGTAGTGTGCCGTTGGTGCCTTCGGGAAACGGTGTTGTCGCAAGTGCAATGTGTGCCTTCAGTACATAGGTGTAGGCATGGCGCATCTCATCGGTGACCGGCCCAAGGGCTATGGTGCGTGTGATGTCGGTGGTACCGCAGGTGTATTGCGCTCCGCTGTCAACGAGCAGCAGTCCTTCTGGTTTTAACGTGGCATTGCTCTCTGGCGATGCGGTGTAGTGTACTATTGCTCCGTGCTCATTGTAGCCGCTGATGGTGGAGAAAGAAAGGCCGCAAAACTCCTTTGCTTCGCGGCGCAGTTGCTCCAGTTTGTCGCTGACGCTTATTTCTGTCTGACCTCCAGCCTCTACGGCAGGCTTCAGCCACCTGAGCCACTTTACCATTGCCACACCGTCGAGAAGCATAGACTGGCGGAATCCTTCCGTCTCGCCTTCATCCTTCACGGCCTTCATCTCAAGTATCGGCGAAGGCACGTTTACGGCATGCTTAATGCTCTGATATATGGTGTAGCTGGTGGTCTGACTGTCGCACAGTGTGCGTACATCCTGTTGTTTTATATATGGAAGGAACTCATTGTAACGTCTTACTGTAACGCCCTTGCCCTGTATGGCCTTCTGTGCTTCGTTGGTCAGTGTGCCGTTGCAAAATAGTATGGCCTCGTCAGCAGTGACATATAGGAAAGAAATGAACACGGGTGTCATCGGTATATCATCGCCGCGCAGGTTCAGTACCCACGCAATGCTCATCAAGTCTGTCACCACGTATGCCTCGGCAAGATGCTCGTGCATTGCCTTGCGTATGCGGTGTAGTTTCGTCGGCGTGTCTGTAATTCCACTGTTCGTTACTGGGTATATCTCTGATGCAGGTAGCGCCGGTCTGTCTGGCCATATCATGCGCATGGCATCGTAGTTGGTGCGCATGGTCACTCCTATGCGATTGAGTTCCTGCTGCATCTCTGTCACCTTGTCGTATGGCATCAGCATGCCGTCCACAGCCACGCATGTACCACCAGCGGCCGACATTTTCCTCAACAGCCACTCTGTGATGCTCGGTGTGCCCTCCAATCCTTCCTTCATCATTTGGTATTCCGTGCCGCAGAGTTCCTTTTCTGCTTGCAGGAAGTATCGCGAGTCAGTCCACAGTGCTGCCTCTTTCTGTGTTATCACTGCGGTGCCAGCCGAGCCAGTGAACCCACTGACATATCGCCGTGCCTGCCAGTGCCCTGCCACGTGTTCGCTGCCGTGCGGGTCGCTGGTAGGAAAGATAATTGCATCGATGCCCTCTGCGTTCATCTCATGGCGCAGGCGGCTAAGTATATCTTCAATCATAGTATTGCTCATTCAAATATTCTGCTCTTCCGAATTATACTTGACATGATATTGCATTGCAAAATTACGAACTTTTTCTAATCCGACAAAACTTTTCTTTTTGAAAATTTGCATGTTTCGTTTCTTTTGCTTACTTTTGTGTGATTATGTAGAACCCAATAGACGCATATTATGCATACAGGTAAACAGCAACGAATCATTTTTTTTGACTATCTCCGCATTTTCTCCATATTGGCAATGATAATGCTACATGTGTCTGCAGGTGGTGTGATGGATTATCCTGTCGGCTCTGTGGAATGGGAAATATGCAATGTGTACGACAGCATGGTGAGGTGGTGCGTACCTGTATTTGTAATGATTAGTGGAGCCTTGTTTCTGGGCCGTGATGTTTCAATGCGGAATGTTTACAAGAAGAACATCTTGAGGTTAGCTGTTGCTTATGTGGTATGGTGTGTCGTTTATTATGTGTCAGATTCAAGTAATGACATAATACCATGTCTAAAAGATATTGTGTGCCATCCCTCAACGCTTATTTATGTATTGAGTGGAAGGAAATTTCATTTGTGGTTCATACCGATGCTGATAGGCTTATATATGTCAATACCAATATTGAAATCAATAGCACAAAACACTTCAGCCAGAAAGCATTTCGTTTGTCTGTCATTGTTTTTTATGTTTGTCGTAACTTTTGTGTCAGTCTTAGTCAATGCGGTTTCGTTAAGTGAAGAAACATTATCCTTGATACATCTTAGAACCCTTATTGATGGAACGATTGTCAAAATACAGCCAGAAGTATTGGCATGTTATGCTTGTTATTTCATTCTGGGCTATTATCTCAATCAGTGTATGATTATAAATAAACGCAGAATGATAGTCTATTTGTTAGGAATCATGGGATATGTCATGACCGTTTATTTCACGCGGAAATATTCGTTATGTACAAGTACTTTGACAGAACAGTTTTATGAATACAATACCATTAACGTGTGTTTCCTCTCCATGGCCATATTCGTTTTTTTCAAATACAGTTCTTTCAGTTATAACAAATTCTATAGAAAAGTTATCGTCAAGTTGTCGAACTACAGTTTTGGGGCGTATCTCATACATATTTTGTGGTTGGAGTTTCTGAGAAGCGTCCATATAGATGCATTACACTTCTCCCCATCGTATGCCGTCCCAGTAGTTACTATTGTCATAGCTGTACTGTCATACGCATCGTCTGCCATACTCAATCAGATACCCATAATAAAAAAGTATGTAGTATAAAGCGAATCTTTTGTCCTTTTTACTCTACTATCACTCCTGAAAAAATATTGTTCGATTTCTCCACTGTTTAGAAAACTCATTTTAAGGGGTGTTGAAATAGGGTGGTGGACAAACATCCCACAAAAGGGGTACGATGCAACAGAGGGGCCTTGAAACGCTTTTTTCAATTCATAATGCAAAATGCACAATGCACAATTATGTCATACAAAACAAAAAATGCGAGTTGTCCGTAATAATCGTGCATTGTGCATTATGCATTGTGCATTAATCAACGCCTTTTTATGTTGTAAAAGCATTGATTTTAGGGTGCAATAGCTATCAGATAGTGCAGTAATATGATAGCTTTTACTATGCAATATGATAGCTTTTACACCGCGTTAAGAAAACTTTACATTTTTAACATTTGCCGAAATGTCGGTTTTTCGGTGGGAAGCCGTTTTGGATTTTAAACCTTGTTTTTTATTCCGAAAGCAGTTTTTTGTATTTATCTTTGTGATAACGAAAAAAAAATCGTAACTTTGCATTTTGCAGGGAAATGAATGTATAAATAAAAAAGAACATAACGACAACTAACTAATACATTAAAGACTGACTATGAGAAAGACATTACACACACTGATGCTTGTGCTTGCAGGACTGTTTTGTTCTATGCAGGCTATGGGCGCAGTGACTATCCAAGACACTAAGGGATGGTTCGAAAGCGGATATGTGACATGGGCTCGCGAGGCTGGTGCCACCTACACCGTCTATTATCGTCCAGCCGGTGGCACCTACGTGCAGATGGACAAGGAACTGGTGCGCCTGTATTCCAATTACGGCCGCGCCGACATGGTGGGACTTAAGGCCGGACAGTACCAGTTTAAAGTAGTTTCGAGCACCGGTTCGGAGGCTGAATCAGATGTTTTCTATGCAGCTCCGCATGACCGTTCCGGCTTTGCACACATAGGCATGACCGAAGGTATCGGTGCATACAAGAACGACGGTACACTGAAAGACAACGCACGCGTCATTTACGTTACGGCAAAGACCGCCAAGACTGTAAAGTGCTACGTCATGGGCGACAAGGACGTGGAATACACCGGTCTGCAAGCCATCATCGCAGCATTTGAGAAGGGTAAGGAGACACGTCCTCTCTGTGTGCGTATCATCGGTACGATCAAGGCTGCCGACATGGATAGCTTCGGATCCAACGAAGGCCTGCAGGTGAAGGGCAAGAGCGGCTCCACCAACATGAACATCACCATCGAGGGTATCGGTTCTGACGCTACTGTGCACGGTTTCGGATTCCTTGCACGCAGTGCAAAGTCTGTAGAGTTCCGTAACTTCGGCATATTGCTGTTTATGGACGACGGTATCTCTGTTGACACTGACAACCATAACGTATGGATTCACAACATGGATATCTTCTATGGCGGCACAGGTGGCGACGCTGACCAGGCAAAAGGCGATGGTTCTGTAGATATCAAGGGAAAGTCAAGCAACATCACAATGTCATACTGCCACTTCTGGGACTCTGGCAAGTGTTCACTCGGCGGCATGAAGGGCGAGACCACAGACTGCTGGATGACATTCCACCACAACTGGTTCGACCACTCTGACTCACGTCATCCACGCATACGTACTGCCTTCTACCACGTATATAACAACTACTTCGACGGTAACTCCAAGTACGGCGTTGGCGTAACCAGCGGCGGTTCTTCATTCGTAGAGAGCAACTACTTCCGTAACTGTAAGTACCCTGTGCTTATTTCCAAGCAGGGCACAGACGCTGAGGGTGACGGCACCTTCTCTGGTGAAGACGGCGGTGTCAATAAGATGTTCAATAACATCATCATCAATCCTCGCAAGGTACAGCTCTACGACGGCGAACAGACCGACGGAAAGTGGGATGCCGTAGAGGTTGGCAACCGTAGCGACGAGGTGACTGTAAAGTGCCTCACTGGTGGCACAGGCTACAATAACGCAGCCGATCTTGCCGCACGCACCACATACGTTGAGAACAACATGGACTCTCCTGAGGATATTCCTGCCATCGTGCGTGGTGAGTTAATCTCACGCGAAGGACTTGGTGCTGGTCGTATAGACGGCGGTGACTTCAAGTGGACATTCAACAACTCTATGCAGGACGAGAACTACGGTGTCATCTCTGACCTCAAGACTGCAGTGGTAAGCTACGAGGGCACCGTACAGTCATTCGGCGACGGTTCTGCTATCAGCGACCGCACACCTGCCACCACGACTGTTGACGGCGGCGACGGCAAGGGACTGGATCAGGAAGTCAACGACGATTATACACCTTCATGGGCTGGCGGCAGCGGCTCTACCGCAGCATCTGGCAAGCAGGTGATTGGCGAAGACGGCGCTTGGTTCTGGTTCAACTCTGACAACGACGCCCAGTATCAGGCTTACGTAAAGGATGGCGCCATCAAGCCAAGCAGCAATGCAAAATACGACCCTACCTACAAGATTGTAAAGAGCGACGGCACAGTCTGCTCTGACTATACAGGCTCAGTAAGACTTGCCAACGGCGAGAGCATCACGCTCTACTGCGAGGGCGGCATATCAACCGCAGCCTTCTACGTATCATCAGCAGGCGACCAGTCATGGCAGCTTGCAACAAGTACAGACGGTTCTAAATTCACAAACTACGGCAGTGCTATCACAGGCAAATCGGCCACCCACCCTAACGTATCATACACAGGCACTGACGCTACTATTAAATATGTACGTGTAACAAACACTAATTCAAGCACGCGTGACGTTCAGGGTGTGAAACTGTATTCACCACTGGCAGAAAGCGACCTTACCGCACTGACCACCGAGACAATACAGATAAAGAACGGCCAGTCATACACCCTGACTAAGGGAACCGACTACACAACCTCATGCACTGGTGCCATGACCTACAAGTCAAGCAGCACGAAGATTGCCACCATCGACGAGAATGGCAAGATTACTGCACTGGCAGAGGGCAACACCACCATCACAATGACACAGAAGAGCGACGACGTCACCAACGGCGGCACACTGAAGTTCAAGGTTACAGTGACCGACACACGTGACGACTCTGACCTCGCCCTGACATCTGACGCTGAGGTAACCGTTGCCTACGGCGCTACATCAGCCATCACCGCAACATGCTCTAATGCACTTACCTACACGTCAAGTGCGCCAAGCATAGCAACCGTTGACGAAAACGGCGTTATCACAGCCGTTGGCTATGGCACCGCAAAGATTACCATCAGCGACCCAGGCAGTGACACACGCCGTCCTGGCACCGCTGCCGTCACAGTAACAGTGCCCGACAACCGTCCGGCTTCATCACTTGCAGCCAACGAGACCATGACCATTGAGCGTGGCAATACACAGAAGATTACGGTGACAGGCGCTGTCGGTGCAGTAACATTCAGCAGCGTTGACCCGGAGATTGCCACCGTTGACGCTGAAGGCAACGTGACTGCCATCGCTGAAGGCGAGGCTACCATCGCCATTACTGACGAGGGTGACAACAGCGTGAAGGCTGGCGCGTTCAACGTAACCGTAACCGTAACTGATGCCCGCAAGGCTAACACACTTGCTGTAGATCCTACCTCCATCGAGATTGAGATGGAACACGCCCTGACGGCTACACTCAGCGTAAGTGGCGCACAAGGCAACGTGACATATACCTCAAGCAACACGAAAGTTGCCATAGTAGCCGACGGAACAATCAAAGCCATCGGCGGCGGCGAGGCAATCATTACCGTCTATGCGGCTGGCAACGATGAATACAAGGCTGACTCAGCAAAGGTCAGCGTGACGGTAATACCAGTGCCGTCCCTTGACCCTGTGACATGGAACCTTACCAGCGCTTCATACACCAAGAGCGGTTCGTTCTCCGCAAATGCCACAAACGTATTCGTAAGTACCGATGGTACTAATACCGAGCTCACATACGTGGCTGGCGGCAACTGCAAGATTGAGAACAACAAGCAGATGAAGATGGGAGGCGACACACAATACGGCTCGACACCTAACCGTTACTTCATCCTGCCAAGCATTTCCGGTTCTGGCACCTTGAGCGTAGAGTTTGGCGACAATGCCAACACCGTTAAGGTTGTCACTACAGTCGAGAAGAACGCTGCAGCCGTAGCAAGCCTTGACGGCGACGAGCCAACCACAACATTGAGCAACCTCAATGCTTCTACTACATATTACCTCGTGATGGAGCCAAAGTCATATTTCAAGACCATCACATGGACTCCAAACGCTGCTGCTGCCGGCGAGGGCGACACCCCTGACACTCCTACACCTGAAGACCCTGAGGAAGAGGAGGCTACGGCAAAGGTTATATATGACTGGGCAAGCAAGGTGGGATACACCGAGTTAATCAGTGTCACCGAGACTGGAAAGGTCAGCGAAACAACAGTAAAGGTAAAGGATGTCAAAACCAACTGCGTAAACTTCGGCAAGACCCTTGCCATCAGCGATACCCTTAAGGTTTCTCCTGACTTCTGCATGAAGATAGCTGCCATTAAGGGCGAGACATTCCAGAAAGGCGACACCGTGCGCATACTGGGATGTATCAACAACAAGGATAATGCGAAACATGGTGCATTCGACTTCCGTAACCAAGACCTTGAGTTACTGTTCACAACCGAGGACTTCGTCAACACCTACGTAACAACAGTTGTTCCGACCACACAAGACTTTATTCTTGAGGCAGACTGCGACACCATCTACCTGGGACGCAACGGCAACACCGGCACTAGCTTGCTGTCACTCACGGTAGTAAGACCTGCTTCGGCAAGCATGCTTGGCGACGTGAACAATGACGGTAGCGTGACCATGGCTGATGCGAATGCCGTGGTAAACTACTTCCTCGCCGAGGATAAGAACAGCATAGAGGGCTTCAACATAAAAGCAGCAGACGTAAATGGTGACAACGACATCACCATGGCTGATGCAAACGCCATCGTGAATATGTTCCTAAGTAGATAGGCATATAGCGCATACGGTGTTTACTGCTTGATTTTTACTCACATTAAAATATATACAAACAAAACACAAAAGAAAAATGAGAACTTATCAAACAACCAAACGAGTCTTTATGACGGCATTGGTTATCCTGTGCGTCAGCATGGGTGCCAATGCACAACTTGGCAAGCTTGTAAACAAGGCAAAACAGAAGGTAAAGAACAAAGTAGAAAACACCGTTAGCGACACACAGAAAGATGCTAAAGAAAAAGCCAAGAAAGAAGTGAGCAAAGCCGAAGAACAGGCTGGCGAGGCTGCTGTGCGCAAACTCGCTACAAAGACTTTCGGCAAAGCACCCGAACTGCCAGAGATAATGGCGATGAAAGCCACATCGATGGAGCACGATGCCACCGACAAGGCAATCAAGAACTATGTATGGGACCTGCGCACCACTCCATTGAACGACGTGAAGAAACTGGCAGAGAAACTGACGGCACGCGCTAAGTGGAACCGCGAGGTAGTGAATGCGATGAAAGAAAGGAGTATTCCCTACAATTACGAGTTTGACCAGGAGCTGAAAGGACAGCTCGCAAACTGGGAATGTCTCTACGGCAACCTCATAAACATGATATCAATACACAACTCTGCACGCATGACACGCAAGGGTGACGGTTGGATTTCAGATACCAACACGCTTATGATATCATGCACGAAAGCGTCAGGCGTGGAGTCAAGTTTCAAGGGAGTGGAGAACCTGAAGACCACGGTGCTCTTCATTCGTGGAAAGAACGACAAGGGACAGTTCGTCAATTCAAGTCGTCAGCCGCGTTTCCTTGAGGAAGATGAACTTGCAGCAGCCAAGCGCGACTACAACATGATGCTCAATGCAGCATGGCTGCTCGAAGGTTATCCTGTGGAGTGGAACCAGGAAACAGCATCGCGCAGCATGAAAGACCACTATGCAGAATATCATCAGCGCGCACTGGTATATGTCACGCTCCTTGGCGATGCAATCAAAGGCAATTCGCTGGACAATCTGGAGTTCAAGGCAATGCCGAAGGCAGGAAGCCTCAATGCTTCACTCAAGGCCGCCGCTTTGAAGATTTCCCAGCAACAGAACAAGCAGGTGGTGAATGTGGTCATCACACGCAACTCATGGGACATCAAGAAGAATGCACTCGGAACACCAATATGCCGCGTGGCATACGGATACCGCATAGTACAGACCAAGCACGGCAAGATGGCTGTCAGCTGCTCATGGGCACAAGACTACAAGGGCGGCGGCAAATATGGTTCACTGCGCCACTATGGAGTGGGCACGGAGTCGTTCTATGTGAAGTGATTTTATAAATAAATCCAATAAAATTTGGAATAGACAAAAAAAAGTTGTATCTTTGCAACAAGAAAAACATGACCACTATGAAAAAGTTAGCAATGATTGCAGTGCTGACGCTTATGTGTGCACTGACTGCTGGTGCAGAGGACAACTCAGAAAAGACTGCATTGAAGGTGTGGGCAGAGAAGGATAACTATCAGGCCTACAACTTATCTGCAAAGCCTGTGATAAAGCAGGTTGACGGAAAGTTGGTGATGAATGTGAACGGAAAAACTTTCGGCACTTATGACATCTACGATGGCATGAAGATAACATTCACCAAGGAAGCCAGACTTGGCGATGTCAATGGTGACAACGACGTTACTATGGCGGATGCCAATGGCATAGTGAACACTTTCCTCAATGGCGGTGCGAGGAACATCAATGTGACTGCCGCCGACTATAATGCTGACGGAAGCATAACCATGGCAGATGCTAATGCAGTTGTGAATGAATTCTTAGGGCAATAAAATGTTTCCTGAGAAACACAACATTAAGAAATAAAAAAAGAATGTATGCCATGAACAATAAATCTGACATACATTCTTTTTTACTTTCTAAATCAATAGGCATCGTCTTTGCAAATTATTATAAGTCAAATTTTTACAATAGGTTTGCTAGTTTTCTGTGAAAAACTTTTGAGCATTCAGAAAAAACAATTAACTTTGCAGCGCAATCTGAGTGTTAATACCTTAAATCAGCTTACACTACATTTATAAATTAAGAATATGAGAAAGGAGAACATCCAGCAACTCAGGACATGGGACAATCTGGTAAGAATGCTATTGTTGCTCGCAGCCATTATTATGGCTACGAATGTAAGTGCGGCCACCACTATAGTAGATGCCACGCTGGAGCATACAGGATCCACATATTACCGAAATGACAATGTTCTGCATAACAGCATTGACGCAGAGAAAGAATACTACAACAATGCTGGCGGACAGAACGGATGGAACGGACAGGCGCTGATGAAGTTTACCTTTAACGTTCCTGAGAATAAAACCATTGTCAAGGCAACACTTACATGGAGTACAATAATTTACGGAAGTAATACCAACGAGCGCGACAACGAACTGTGGTGCCTGACTACAGGCAACGACATCGATTGGGCAGCTCTCAGTGCCGGTACATGCGGAATGGTGTCGGCTCTGCATGAAAGCAAGCGTGTTAAGCTTTCCAATACCCCATTGAGTGGAAAAACAGAACATTTGAATAATGTCAGCTCTGTAATGGTGACTATAGCACTTCAACAGGCAGAGAGACAAGGGTATATAGTTTTCTATCTGACAGGCAATCAAGCAGCAGCGGATCTCTATGGAAAAGCAAGCAGTCACGCTCCTACGTTGAGACTTGAACTGGCAGACAAACGCACCGTAACATTCAATGCCGGTGACAATGCCACATGTGCCACGACGTCGTTGACAAGCATTGCAGAGGAGAGTACTTACACAGCAGTAACCCTGCCAGAAGCTACAGACAATGACGGTGCAGAGTTCATGGGCTGGTACACCGCACCAATGGGAGGAACACGCATAGGTGGTGCTGGCGATACATATACACCGTCTGCCGATATTACACTCTATGCACAGTACAACCGTATGCCAACAGGGATAACAATCTCTGGTACATCAACAATAAAGTATGGTGCTACAACCACACTGACTGCAACGCTGTCACCATCAAACACCATAAACAGCGGCATCACATGGTTGAGCGGAGACAACGAAGTTGCCACTGTGGAACCGAATGGTGTTGTGACGGCAACAGGACTTGGAAGCGTTTACATCACGGCAAGGGCTACTGCTAACCCAGAAAACATACGTGATGTATTCCAACTGACAGTAGAGTCAGACCACTATGCTTATACCGTCAATGCTGTTGACGGCAGTGGTAACATACTAAAGGAATTGGAAACGGGAACGTATGCAACAGGAACACAGTTCAATGCTTTTATACCCAAATACGTACTTGTTGGTAATACCTTATACGAAACAGCTCATGTTACAGAAGGCAATTACTATACCATATACGAGACTCCTACAACTGACGGATATGTGATAAACCGCCCATACACCAATGCTACGGTAAGCAATGTGCTCTATTATACGGAAGCCGAAGATTGCAGCGCATTCACCAAGAGTTACCGAGGAATCCCAAACCGTACGTCAAAAGGTACTTTGGCACACAATGACTATACTTACAAAGACGTAATAACACTTGCTCCCGGCACATATAGGATATACGCAGAAGGTTCAAACGGCAACGCTACAACAAGGAGGTGCGACTTCAAAGTCGGTGATAATGTTGTATTCGCGCTGAACATTACAAGTGGAAACAACCGTAGTGGAAATTCGGAATGGTTTACCATCACTGAAAACAAGGTACTGTCCGTAAGGTGTGAAGGCTCGTCAACAAGTGGTCTTGACTACTTCTACATTGTGCAGGAACCTGTATATCATGTCACCACTCATGGTCAGAAACTCGAACTCAACAAGGCAACTATCGATGCCACAATATATACCACGTGCAACCCGATATCATCTGATGGCAACAATTCCGGCACACGCAACGGTGTCAGCGGTCCGTTCTATAACATCAAGAACAAGGGAAACTACGTTACGGTGACAGCGGATGGTGCAATAGCCTTCAGTGTTGACGCTTTCCACGGCAACGACAAAGACACAAGAAAGATGCACATCTATGTTGACGATGTGGAAATACTGGCTGTCAGCGTTGATCCTGGAGAATATGCTACATCTCCTATCATTGCAACTGGCGGGACTGGTCAGCACACCATCAAGATTACCGGTGACGGCAAGGATGTGTATCTTGCCGACATAGTTTTCTACACGGAAAAGACTGTGCCAAAGATGAACCCGTCGGATGTTACGGTGAAGGTGGGCGAGACGAAACAGTTCCACCTTACACTGCCTGAGGGCTGCATACTCAACAGCATGACAAGTAGCGGCGACGCAAGTAAGGTGACGGCAACATTCGTACGCGATGAGGAAACACAGCGAAAGGGTGAACTGACACTCACGGGACTGCAGGTAACTGGCAATACTCCTACAAGTGTTACATTCAGCATAACCGCAGGAGCAAACACCATATATAATAGTGGTACAGCCACCATCGAAATCGATGTAATGAAAGCTGGCCTTAATCTTGCCTACAGCGATGGCGATGCGAGTGATGATGCAACAATGTATGTATGCAACGCCGACGAGACAACGCCGTCATTGCCTAGCATAACACTGACAGCAACTGATGAACAAGGCAACATCGTTCCGTTGAGCAACCTTACATTGTCATACACCTCTGATGACCCGACGGTGGCAACAGTGACAAACAACGGCAACATCAGCCTTGTTCATCCATACGGTAACGGAACCGCACGCATCAAAGCCCGTTCCACGGGCAACGCAAGCTATGATGATGCGGAAGCAGAGTACTCCATCACCATACAGAGGGGCGTAAACTGGAAGATTGCAGAACACCCGACATTTAAAGATGCGCCTCCTGCTGTGCGCGACACATTCCATGTATATAAGAATGTGGGAGGTGCAGAGAAACTATACCTCATCGGCACGTTCGGCGGTTGGAACAGGAATAATAATACATACAATTATCCAAAGACCGACGGCACCACGACACCAAAAACAGACAACTGGTATGGTAATGACACGAAGAACAAGAAGATGACTACATCATCCTCCGGTGTTGATGGTTTCTCAAAATACAGAAGTGGAGGTCAGGATGCCAGCAACGAGAGCATGTATAGTTCGCTGAAACAGTATTACAACGATGTGATATACGGTGTAGAACGTTTCGGCTGGTTCAAGCAGCCCGATAACGGAGAATCACATCCGTTCACCCTGCCTGTACGCGGTGCATACGTGACATTGGAACCTGCGGTCAATGGTACGCTGTCTGTATATATTGAGCAGAACGGTCCTTGGAACACCGAGAAGGACGATATCTATGACAATGACGGCAACTGGATATCACAGGTTAATGGCAAAGCTGTTAAATTCCCTGGCTATGCTCCGTACCAATATCGTCCGCATGCTTTTTTCATCGTTGATCAGAACGGCAATTTAGTAGAGAAGTACACACCGGTTAATATTGTCACGCGCACAGCAGTGAATGGCGGAATATCGACTGGTAGCAGTAGTGCCGACCCTGCGGCTGCACTTGAGGCTTTCTGTGATGCATACGGCTGTGAGAAGGGCGAGAGATTCAAGTGCATACTTGATGAGACTGCTGACGGTTACAACGATGCAACGAACGTAGGTAACTGGAAGGAGTTCAAGGAATACATGTCTGCAGAAGAGCAGCAGCGTGTGCATGACAACTGGTCGGCCGGTGTGAATGGCGCCCAGGTGATAACGAAACTTGACAACGGTGCTTACCTTGCACTGCATGGTGGAATGGTGAAATACACTTTCCACGTAATAGCAGGACAGACGTATTACATCTTCTCAAATTTCTCAAAGATAGGTTTCGCTGGCGTCAACTTCGTGCCTGACGAAGAGGCACAGCCGAGCGGCACGCTGGCATTGTCAGAAACCGTGGCATACGAACCTTCTGCGCTGAAGGCTGCAGAAGGTGCCAACGCTGTGCCGATGTATGAGACAATAACCCTCGACCGTGCGTTTACCGCCGGCAACTGGAACACTATCTGCCTGCCGTTCACCATGACAGAACGTGAGGTAGAGCAGGTGTTTGGCGAAGGAACGGAACTCATCATCCTTGACAGGGTGACGGTAGATGAGGGACACGCACAGATATTCATGACCTACCATGAGATTCAGAGCATCCTGGCAGGTTATCCATACCTGATAAAGCCCACGCAAAATGTTGACCACATAGAGGTCAGCAACAAGGCCATAGACCCAGCACAACAGGTGTTGGAATTCTCTAACAATGGCTATACGTCAAAGGGTGTTGCAGGTTTCTGCAATCCGCAGACATTCAGCAGGGCCCTCACAGGCATGAGCAGCGATGTCATTGCCAGCACATATCTCACAGAAGGCGATATATACCTTTCCAACAACACCCTATATATCTCGCGTGGAAAATCCTTCCTGAAGGGTTATCGCTCATATCTGCGTAAAGAGCCGGGAGCTGCAGGCGCGAAGACTGTTGGCTTTGGATATTTCAATGCATGGGATGATGAAGAAGATATAACGCACATCAGCGTTGCAGAACTTGCTGACGAAGCAAGGCAGTCGCTTGGCATATCACCGCAGGCTGGTGTTTACAACATGGCCGGACAAAAAGTCAGTGATACTGTCGAGGGCCTTCCTAGCGGCATATACATCACAAACGGAAAGAAGTTAGTAGTAGAGTAACAAGCAAAGCAAATTATGAAAAGGAGATATATAGAACCGCTAATCTTCATTGAGGAAATCGAAATTGACGGTGTGATGAATGCACATCCCAGTCAATGGAGCATCAATGTTGATAATGAGGCTACCGACAATCCAGAAGAACATGGTCAGGGCATTGGCGGCAGTGACAACACCGACCCTGAAGACCCGCCAATCTGGGGTGACTAAAAAAGAGGAACAGAAATAATATAAAAATAAATCATTATGAAGAACCAAAAACATTTCACTATGCGAATGCTTACCATGGTTTTAATGACCATGGTAGGCATTTTTTCTTATGCCGGAACGAATATATCGTTACGTTTTAGCAGCAATGATGTCATTTCAAATGCATCAAGCAGTATTACGATTGGTAATTTTACAATTGTTCCATATAGTGGCAGTGGTAAGGCAACAACGATAGAAGCTGATAACGCCTCTGTTTCAGGAGAAGCTTTTACTCATAGAGTGAAGTTTGGAGGTGGAGCTTCAACTTCGGGACTATATATATCATTTGAGGTGAGCGGTCCTTGTGTAATTAAGGCATATGGAGTATCTGGTGGCAGTTCAACCCGTAGTTTAAAGATTACGAGTGGAGATACATGGGGAGAGACCACCTTGGCTACTATATGTAGTTCAACGGGTACAAGTGATGTCGTTGCAGAAGAATACAATTATACGGGTAATGCTAGTACTATCTATATTGGTTCAGCAGGTAGCGGTTACAATATTTACGGCATTGACGTTACATACGGTGAGAACAGTGGTTCTGGCGGCAACGAACCTACACAGACTCTCTACACTGTGACATTCAATGCTAACAGTAATGGCACCTGTTCTACTTCTAGTCTCACAGAGGCGAGTGAGGGCGCAGGCGTGACACTGCCAACAGCAACGGCTAACTACGGCTATAACTTCCTTGGCTGGTCAACAAGCAGCACTGCTACAACAGCTTCATACAACGCCGGCGCTACATATAAGCCAAGCGCAAACACTACTCTCTATGCAATTTATGAGGTTGACGCAAACGCCCCTGTGCTCCCTGCTGCCGGTTCTGCCATGACATTCGATGCTACGAAGCGTTACTCTGAGTGGGTTATCAACTCACGACTGAATGATTTCTATGGCAATGAAAAAGTTATGAATTTTGCTACATATACAAATGATGGCACAAAATCAGCCTCTGGCAGTACATCTTCGCTTGATTACGTACCAGGATTAGTTGCCAAGGCAGTATTGGAGACAATAGACTATTATAAAGATAATACAGAGGTAAATGTAAGGCCTTGGTTCTATGCAGTACAGGATTACGCCAACAACACTATACCCTCTAAGGGTAAGGCTGGTCAGAGTTTTGATGATCTCAATGCCGTAAAACTTTATTTTAAGTTGCAGGAACTGGCAAAGGCTGGTATCATTCCAGATGCAGCAGATAACAATATAAGCAACAGCAATAGTGTCACGATTGCAAACACAAGACTTAGCGAGGCTCTTGCAGGCATCAAACTGGCAAATAGTAATTATTCTATTAGCGCAGACCTTCTCCCCGACGCTGCTGGTGGCTGGTGGCACAAGAGCACTTACACCAACCAGATGTGGTGCGACGGTCAGTATATGGGACCTGCACTGCTTGCTCAGATGCTTAATGAATATGAAAATTATGAATCCGACGGTTACATCAGCGGAAGCAAAGAAGCTGACTGGGATTTGATAACCAAGCAGTTTACCATTTCATGGAACTATCTCTGGAATCCTGATGTGAAGTTGCTTTACCATGCTTTCACTGCAGACCCTGAGTGTACTGCAGATACCAATTCAAAGACAAACGCATATAAGTGGGCAGGATTCCCTAACAGCGACGGTCTTTATCACTCTGCAGAATATTGGGGACGTGCCGAGGGTTGGTACTTCCTTGCACTCGTTGACGTGCTTGAGCAGATGCAGATCGCTGGAATGACAAAGACACAGAACTATGCTACACTGCGCAGTTACCTTAACCAACTGGCTGAGGGCATAGCTGCAAAGCAGGATGCAACAAGCGGTTGCTGGTATCAGTTGCTCAACCATGACGGTACTTTTGTGGCACAGTCATACAATAGTTATAATTATACCACTTCACCTGTTGCGAACTACCTTGAATCTTCTGCTTCTGCCATCTTTACAGCAGCATACCTGAAGGGCATGCGCCTCGGACTGTATGACACAGACTATACTGCAGTAGCAACAAAAGCATATCAGGGCATCGTAGAGAACTTCATGGTAGCAGACGGCAATGGTGGCGTGCACCTCGTGTGTTGCTCTAAGTCTGCCGGTGTTGGCGGCTCAAACAACCGCGACGGTTCAGCAGAATACTATCTCATGGGAGAAGATACCGAACCTACGTCAAAAGATCCTAACGCAAAAGATCATAATGACATGACTCTGTTTTACACCGAAGGTAAGGTGTTCGGTGGCTTTATCCTTGCTGCCACAGAGTATGAGCGCCGTTTTATTGACAAGAAGCTGGAGCTCTCTGAGAATGGTTCTTACACCGAATTTGCTGATGGCGATTACGATGAGGTTACACTGACACGTTCTTTCTCTTCTGATGAATGGAGTTCGTTGGTAATCCCTTTTAGCGTCAGCGCCGAGCAGGCCAAGGCTGTGTTCGGCGAGGGAACAGAGATTGCAAAGGCTGACCGCATAGAAAACGAAAAACTCTATTTCTCAAAGCAGAACTATATAACCGCCAACGAGCCCGTGCTCATCAAGGTGGGCGTTGCGAGTGAAAGCGGCAGCTATACCTTCGGCAACGTCACCGTAGAGAATGCCGCTAATGCAGTGCAGACAGGCAACGGTGCACAACTCAACGGCACTTACACACTGCTCACTGGCGGTCAGGACGGTGACCTCGGCGCAGAGGAGTATTTCATCTATGGTAACAAGTTCTATGACTGCACATACATGAAGCAGATGAAGCCTTTTCGTGCCTACATCACCACGACAAACGCCGCAGGTGCCAAGCAACTCTCGCTTGCTTTCAATGATGATGAGCAACCTACGACTGTCGGTGCGGTAGAGGCAAAGCATGACAATGGCAATGCTGCAAGATACAACATAGCAGGACAGAACGCCAGTGGCACTGCACATGGCATTATCATACAGAATGGTCAAAAAACACTACAATAATCATGAAAAAACATACCTACGAAAAACCGTGGATAATGATCCACACAATTCATCTACAGTCGTTGATGGCTGGCTCTTATGTAGAACAAGGCCAGACTGACGGTCAGGGCACCGGACAGTTTGACGCATCAGCTAAACAGTCCTCCTCCCTTTTCGATTATGACTATGATGATGAAGAATAGCAACCATCATTAAATCCATCTTAAGATATGAAAAGACTGATCATCACTTGCATGGCAGGGCTGGCAGCACTGACCATGACGGCGCAGACCGACACAGAGTCTTCTGTTGCAGAAAAGAGCAAGGTGTTCGTTACACGCGACATTAGTGCAGAAAGCCTTGTAAACATCTACAATGCCCTTGGCCGCAAGGCCGAAGGACGCGTGGCGGTGAAGATAAGCACCGGCGAATCGGAGAAAACAGGCTATCTGCGCCCGGCTCTGATAAAAGACCTTGTGCAGGAGGTGAACGGTACCATCGTGGAGTGTAACACTGCGTACGGTGGTGCACGCCAGTCCACCGAAGATCACTGGAACGCCATCCGCGAGCGTGGTTTCATGGACATTGCAAAGGTTGACATCATGGACGAGGAGGGCGACATGCGCATCCCTGTGCGCGACACCACATGGCTGAAATATGACATCGTGGGCACTCACATGCAGAACTACGACTTCATGATTAACCTTGCACACTTCAAAGGCCACCAGATGGGCGGACTCGGCGGTGTACTGAAGAATGCCTCCATCGGTTGTGGTTCTACGGCCGGCAAGGCATACATACACAGCCACGGCGTGACGGACAAAACTCCGGAGTGCTGGCAGTACACGCAGCCGCAGGATGCTTTCATAGAGTCTATGGCAGCCGCAGCGCAGGCTGTTCATGAGTATTTCAATGGCGGAAAGAACATTCTCTACATCAGCGTGATGTACAAGATGAGCATCGACTGCGACTGCAACGGCGACCCACAGCCGCCGCTCTTTGCCGACTACGGCATACTGGCATCGCTCGACCCCGTAGCGCTTGACCAGGCTTGTTTCGACATAGTAACGCAGATACACAACGATGAGCACAACAATACGCAGCCTTTGCTCAACCGCATAGAGAAACTGCATGGCACCCACATCATGGAGTGGGGCGAGAAGATTGGTCTCGGCACACGCCAGTATGAACTTGTCAGCATCGACAAGAAATAGAAACCTGTACTGGCGTAGAGTATAAAAATGCATTTGTCACGAAAAACGGCGATAAAGTAACATAATGTCACTTTATCGCCGTTTTTTTTTGCTCGAAAGTTTAACAAGGGTTAAATATGGGGTGGTTGCGTAATAGCTATCGTTTTACACTGTAAAAGCTATCATATTGCATTGTAAAACGATAGCTATTACAATGTAATATGATAGCTTTCATTTTGTAATCTGGCACGTTATGAAAACACAACCATTACATAATGGTGTTTCCAGTCATAAAAAATGCTCACTGACCTAGCTGTGTCAGTGAGCATTTTTTATGTACTTTATAATCCGTTGTCAAAGGATAAGGTTTAGAACTCAGCGTTGTTTGGAGTACGTGGGAACGGAATCACGTCGCGGATGTTCTGCATACCCGTCACGAAGAGTATCAGACGCTCGAAGCCGAGTCCGAAACCAGCGTGAGGACATGTACCGTACTTACGGGTGTCGAGATACCACCACAGGTGTGTGGTGTCCATCTGACGGCGCTCTATCTCGCCCATGAGCTTGTCGTAGCTCTCCTCGCGCACAGAACCGCCCATGATCTCGCCAATCTGTGGGAACAACACGTCGGTACCCTGCATGGTAGGACCTGGTGCCACGCAACCCTTGTAGCCTTTAGAGCCTCCCTCGGCTGTTGCCTCGTTCTGCTTCATGTAGAACGACTTGATGGCTGTTGGATAGTCGGTCATGATGACAGGCTTCTTGAAGTGCTCCTCAACGAGGTAGCGCTCGTGCTCAGAAGCGAGGTCATCGCCCCAATCGCATGGGAACTCAAACTTCTTGCCGTTCTTGATAGCCTCCTGCAGTATCTTGATACCCTCAGTGTAAGGCAAACGTACGAAGTTCTCCTTCAATACGCCTTCGAGACGCTCCAGCAAGCCTTTGTCAATCATCTTGTTGAGGAACTCAAGGTCGTCCTTGCAGTTGGTCAGCGCCCAACGTACGCAATATTTGATGAAGTCCTCTTCAAGGTCCATCAGCTCTTCCTGATCCATGAAGGCGATTTCCGGCTCAATCATCCAGAACTCAGCCAGGTGGCGTGGAGTGTTGGAGTTTTCAGCGCGGAATGTAGGGCCGAAGGTGTATATTGCACCCAGTGCCGTGGCACCGAGCTCGCCCTCCAACTGTCCGCTGACCGTCAGCGATGTCTGCTGTCCGAAAAAGTCGTCGCTGTAGTCTATCTTGCCCTCATCGTCCTTCTTCAGGTTGTAGAGGTTCTTTGTGGTCACCTGGAACATGTTTCCGGCACCCTCGCAGTCGCTGGCTGTGATGAGCGGAGTATGGAAATAGAAATATCCGTGCTCGTGGAAATAGGTATGGATGGCCATCGCCATGTTGTGGCGTATGCGCATCACGGCACCGAAGGTGTTGGTGCGCAGACGCATGTGGGCATGCTGGCGCATGTATTCAAACGACTGTCCCTTCTTCTGCATTGGATAGTCGGCACCGCATGTGCCATACACCTCTATTGTCTCAGCCTGTATCTCGCAGGTCTGGCCGGCACCCTGACTCTCCACCAGTATGCCCGTGGCATGTATGCACGAACCGGTGGTGATCTGCTTCAGCATTTCAGCGTCGAACTTTGTCGGGTCAACGACAATCTGTATGTTCTTTATTGTGGAGCCGTCGTTCAGCGCGATGAAGTCCACCGCCTTGCTTGAACGGTGCGTGCGCACCCAGCCCTTCACGTCTATCGCCTCGCCAAATACGGTCTTGGCCAAGGCATCAACTATCTTTGTACGTTTCATTATCTTTATTCTTCATTCTTCATTATAATCATTCAAAAGCTCCCATGCGCAGCATATCGACTTCCTTCTCAGTGAGGAAACGCCAGTCGCCACGCTTCAGGTTCTTCTTCGTCAGTCCGGCAAACTGTACGCGGTCGAGCTTGGTTACACGGTATCCCAGACTCTCGAATATGCGGCGAACGATACGGTTGCGGCCAGAGTGAATCTCTATGCCCACCTGCTTCTTGTCAGTCTGGTGTGCATACTCGATGGCATCTGCGTGTATCTCGCCGTCATCAAGCTGTATGCCCTCTGCAATCTGGCGCATGTCGGCAGCAGTGATGTTCTTGTCGAGGAATACGTGATAAACCTTTTTCTTAAGGAACTTAGGATGTGTGAGCTTAGAAGCGAGGTCGCCATCGTTGGTCAGGAGCAATACACCTGTGGTGTTGCGGTCAAGACGGCCAACGGGGTAGATGCGCTCCGGACAAGCACCCTTCACAAGATCCATGACGGTCTTGCGCTGCTGTGGGTCGTCACTCGTGGTAACATAGTCCTTCGGCTTGTTGAGCAATACGTAAACCTTCTTCTCCAGTGTCACCGGCTGGTCATGGAACTTCACCTCGTCGGTACGCATAATCTTTGTGCCGAGTTCGGTAACTACCTGTCCGTTTACGGTTACTACGCCTGCCTCTATGAAGTCGTCAGCCTCACGACGGCTGCATACACCGGCGTTGGCGAGGAACTTGTTCAGACGTACTGGCTGTGTAGGGTCTATATGATTCTCGTTGTATTCTATACGTTTCTTCATGGAGTACTTGGCCTGCGGATCATAGCCTGGCGTACGCTGACGCTGCTGTTTGCCATAACCGCCACGCTGGTTGCCGTAGCCTCCGCCGCGCTGCTGTCCGTAGCCACCGCGCTGTCCGTAGCCACCGCGCTGACCATAGCCACCACGCTGACCATAACCGCCACCGCGCTGCTGTCCGTAACCTCCGCGTGGCAGGAATCCGCCTTCGCGCTGTTCATTACCTTCTTCTCCATCATACTGACGATAAGGGCGCTGCTGATAACCACCTTGCTGTCCGTAGCCACTGCGCTGCTGTCCATAGCCGCCACGCTGACCATAACCGCCACCGCGCTGCTGATAGCCTCCACGTGGCTGATAACCGCCCTCGCCGCCATTCAGGGCTGCTCCAAAACCTTCGGGACGGAATCCGCCTTCGTTGTTGTAGTTCTGACGAGTGCTGTAAGCAGGACGATCGCCATACGGACGGTCTCCGTATGCCGGGCGCTGCGAAGAGATACGCATACGCTGACGCGGCTGACGTGGTTGCTGTCCGCCTGTCTCTTGATTGTTGTTCTGTCCCTCACGGGGTGCTTCGTTGTTCATTGCAGTTCCTGCCTGCATTTCTTCTTTTCCAGTTTCCATTGTTGTAGATAATGTTTTGTGTTTTTTGAGGAAAAATTGTGTTTATATAAATAATGTGTAAATTTATCCCGGCCTCCCGGCCGGTATTCTTTTTTTGTCTTTCTTCTTCTTTAATGTCCTTTTGTCTGTTTGTCTTATGATAGGATTTTTTAGAACTTGCCTTTATGTTTTCCTGTCCGTATTATACGGTTAGTTGAATACTGTTCCAGCATCATCTGTTTCATGTAGGCTGTCTAATTATGCATTATACATTGTGCATTATGAATTAAGCATTGTGCATTAAGCATTGTGCATTATGCATTGTGCATTGTGCATTGTGCATTGTGCATTGTGCATTACTTAAATGCCAGTATAGTTGCTTGGCGTGATGTTCATCAGTTCTGCCTTCACTGCATCGCTGACCTCAAGACCCTGTATGAACTCGTGTATGGTCTCCTCGTCCATGTGCTTGTTGGTGCGTGTCAGAGCCTTCAGCGCCTCGTATGGGTGAGGATATGCCTCACGGCGCAGAATGGTCTGGATAGCCTCTGCCACCACTGCCCATGTGTTGTCAAGGTCTTTCTGCAGGGCATCCTGGTTGAGGATGAGCTTGCGCAGTCCCTTCAGCGTGCTCTGTATTGCAATGACACCATGACCGAGAGGCACACCGATGTTGCGCAGTACGGTAGAGTCGGTAAGGTCGCGCTGCAGACGGCTTACCGGCAGCTTCTGTGCAAGGAACTGCAGTATGGCGTTTGCAATGCCGAGGTTGCCCTCCGAATTCTCGAAGTCTATAGGATTTACCTTGTGTGGCATGGCACTTGAACCAACCTCGCCGGCTTTGATCTTCTGCTTGAAGTATTCCATGGAGATATACATCCAGAAGTCGCGGTCAAGGTCAATGATTATCGTGTTGATACGGCGCACGGCATCGAAGATGGCTCCGAGGTGGTCGTAGTTTGATATCTGTGTGGTGTACTGCTCACGCTGCAGACCCAGTTTCTTACTTACGAACTTGTTGCCGAACTCACGCCAGTCATATTCCGGGTATGCCACATGGTGAGCGTTGAAGTTACCTGTGGCACCACCGAACTTAGCTGTGTATTTGCAAGCCTTCAGTGCATCGAGTTGCTCCTGCAGACGGTAAACGAACACCATCACCTCCTTGCCCAGACGGGTAGGGGATGCTGGCTGGCCGTGTGTCTTGGCGAGCATTGGCACGTCCTTCCATTCCTCTGCATACTCTTTCAGTTGTCCGATGAGTTCCTCAACCTGTGGTACATATACCTCAGCCAAAGCCTCCTTCACTGAGAGAGGAACGCTGGTGTTGTTGATATCCTGCGATGTCAGGCCGAAATGTATGAACTCGCGGCTCTGCTCGAAATAGCCCTCGCCCAGTCCGCCTTTCTCCATTTCGTCAAGTTTCTCCTTGATGAAGTACTCCACAGCCTTCACGTCGTGGTTGGTTACCTTCTCAATGTCCTTCACGCGCTGCGCATCCTGCTCTGTAAAGTTCTCGTAGATGGCACGCAGTTTCGGGAACAGCGACTTGTCGAAATCCTTCAACTGCGGCAGGGGCAGTTCACAGAGAGTGATGAAATACTCAATCTCAACGCGCACACGATAGCGTATCAGTGCGTATTCTGAAAAATATTCAGCCAGAGAGGCTGTTTTTCCACGGTAACGTCCATCAATGGGCGAAATGGCAGTAAGTAAGTCCAGATTCATTGTTTTTTATGGTGTTTTTTTATTTTCGATGCAAAGTTACTAATAATATTTTAAATAAGTAGCAAACTTTTTTGCATTTGACTGTTAAAATATTTTAATTTTTTTCAATAAAACTTGCGGTGTTAAAAAAATAATTGTAACTTTGCCGTTGAATGCAGAATCAGAGAAAAAAAGAACATTAATTAATAGCTAAACAACAATGAGAATTACTACTTTTGCAAAAGGTACTCTCGCTCTTGCGCTCGCTCTTGCTGCAACCACAAAGGCTAATGCTCAGCTCGCAATCGAGAATCCTAAAATCTTGGACAATACTTACGTTACGGTTAACGTAGGTGCTGCTACTCCTGTAAAGGATATGTTCAGCGACATGTTCCCAGTTAACCCTATTGCTGGTATCGCAGTGGGTAAGTGGTTTACTCCAATATTGGCTTTAGAGGGTGAGGCTTCCGCATGGTTCGGCTCTCATTCTTACGGCACTCCATTCTTCGGCCGTAATAAATATACGGGCGGAACGAATGTTGTTCGTGGCCTCTTCGGTGGAGTAAACGGTATTGTGAATCTCTCTAACCTAATCGGTGGTTTCACAGGCTCTCCTCGCTTCTTCGAAGTCAACATGGTGGCTGGTATCGGTTGGTTCCACGGATTCCGTCCTGGAATGGGTGACCGTTACAACAACTACTGGGCTGGAAAGACAGGTTTCGACTTGGCTTTCAACATTGACAAGAAGTATCGTCATACTCTCAGCCTTCGTCCACAGATGCTGTGGAACTTCACCAGCCCTGGTGCAGGTAAGGGAGCAGGTGCATTCAACTTGGGTGGTGCTCAGCTCTATCTCGGAGCGGCATACACATACCACTTCAAGTGCTCTAACGGAACTCACTACTTCAAGACATACAACATTGGTGACTTCAATAACACTATCGACTCTCTGCGCGACGAACTCGCAAAGAAGCCAAAGGAGGTTATCAAGGAGGTTGTGAAGACTGTTGAGGTTCCTGCTAAGACTAAGACTGTAGTTGCTGGCGATTCTTATGTATTCTTCGCTCAGAACTCTGCAGAGCTCACATCTGATGCTAAGTTGCTTCTTGACAACGTAGAGGGAACTGTTGAGGTTATCGGTATGGCTTCTCCAGAGGGAACAGCAGAGTACAACCAGTCTCTCTCTGAGCGTCGTGCTAAGGCTGTTGCCGACTATCTCACTTCTAAGGGCGTAACAGTTAGCTCTTGCAAGGGAAGCGGCGTTAAGGGCCTGACATCTGCTCGCGTAGCTATCGTTAGAGCTAAGTAAGACTCGATTCACTGGAATGTAAAATACAGAGAGGCAGAGATACTGTGAAAATGGTATCTCTGCCTCTTCTGCTTTTTTCTGTTATACTGATAAATAGGGAAAAGTAAAAAAAATGGGTTATGTATTTTGTTATTCAAAAAATTCTGAGTAACTTTGCACTTTAAAATGATTACTGACGACGACATATTTCTAATGGAACAGGCCATGCGCCTCGCACAGCAGGGCGAGGGCAAGGTTAACCCCAATCCCCTTGTCGGTGCACTTGTAGTGCGCGATGACGAGGTTATTGCACGAGGCTTCCATCATCGTTTTGGAGATTTGCATGCTGAGCGTGATGCTTTCCGCTATGCAGATGAGAATAATGTGGATTGCACCGGGGCCACGATGTATGTCACTCTGGAGCCTTGTTGCCATCATGGTCATCAGCCGCCATGTGTGGAGGCTGTCATTGAGCGTGGCATAAAGCGCGTCGTCGTCGGATTGCTCGATCCCAATCCGTTGGTGGCAGGCAATGGCATAGATATATTGCGCAAGGCAGGCATTGAGGTAGATGTCATGGAGCAATCATCACCAGCGGGGGCTGTAAGTGGCGATACCATCGCCATCCTCGTCCGTCAGCTGAAAACCCAGAACCGTGTGTTCCTGAAATACATCACCACCAACCTGCCGTGGCTGACTGCCAAGTGGGCGATGACCCTCGACGGCAAGATTGCCACTGCCACGGGCGACAGCAAATGGATAACAGGCGAGGATGCACGCCAGTACGTTCACCTTACGCGTCGCAACCACATGGCTATACTCTGTGGCATAGGCACGGTACTTGCCGACGACCCTATGCTCAGTGTCCGACTCACGGAGGAGACGTTGAAGAAACTTGACATACAGGAACATGAGGTGCGCCAGCCCATACGCATCATAGCCGACCGCCGCGCACGTATCCCGCTTGAGAGCCAACTGGTGCGCACGGCACATGAATATCCTCTCGTCGTGGCATACGCCGACGGTGCCGATGAGGAAAAGCTGCAGCAGTTGCGTGAGGCAGGTGTGGCGCTGTGGAATTGTAATACCCTGCACGAGGTCGTTCAGCGTGCCGGAGCGGAGAAGATTGACTCCATACTCCTTGAGAGCGGTGGAACGCTCAGTGAGGCGTTGCTCTCAGAGGGATTGGTAGATGAGGTGATGGCATTCATAGCTCCGAAAATAATAGGAGGCAAGAGTGCCAAGACACCCGTTGAGGGTGACGGCGTAACGATGATGGCAGATGCCATACAGTTGCGCAACCGCACTGTCACCGCCTTCGGCGACGACATCCTCATTGCGGGTGAAGTCTTCAGTTCGTCTGAAGATGATAATCCGTGAAATTAGTGTAATCCGTTGTAAAAAAGAGAATACAGTGTTCACTGGCATAATAGAGGAAATAGGAAAGGTAAAGTCCATTCGTCGCGGCACGAAGTCTGTGACGCTTGAGATAGAGGCGTCCAAGGTCTTGGACGGTACGCTGGTTGGCGACAGCATAGCCACCAACGGGGTCTGCCTTACCGTGACAAGGTTGCAGGGCAATACCGCTTCTTTCGATGTTATGCCGGAGACCGTGCGCCGCACGTCTCTCTCTGCCCTCAAGCCGGGCAGCATGGTGAACCTTGAGCGTGCGCTGACACTGCAGACACGCCTCGGCGGTCATATCGTTTCCGGACATGTTGACGGCACAGGTGTAGTCGCTCGCATGGAGAAAGACGACAACGCCCTGTGGCTGCATATCGAGACCTCGCCGCAGATTATGCGCTATATAATAGAGAAAGGCAGTATCACGATACAGGGCGTAAGCCTTACCGTGGCAGAGGTAGCCGCCAATGGCTTTGCCGTGTCGCTTATCCCACATACGCAGAATGCCACCACGCTGCACGAGGCAAGGGTAGGTGATGTGGTAAACCTTGAAAACGACGTTATAGCAAAATACGTAGAACGGTTGATGCCGCAGGGAAGCAAAGCCCCGTCTTCGCCCCTCCCGTCGGTGGAAGAAAAGATAGACCTATACCGCAACTTCCTCCTGGCATAAGAAGTCAGGCAAGTGCCTGTTAAGTATGTGGCTGTATCACAGCCACCCCTCGTTTGGCAGCAAAAATCGTTAAGTATGTGGCTGTATCACAGCCACCCTCACCAAGAAAATGAATAAAGAACTCAATACAATCGACGAAGCCCTTGAGGCACTGCGTTCAGGACAGTGCATCCTCGTCATCGACGACCCCGACCGTGAGAACGAAGGTGACCTCATCTGTGCGGCACAGTTTGCCACTACAGAGAATGTCAACCTCATGGCATCGCTTGCGAAAGGGCTCATCTGTATGCCCATGAGCCGTGAGATATGCGAACGGCTGAACCTGCCGCAGATGGTTACGCACAACAGCGACAACCACCAGACGGCGTTCACCGTCAGCATCGACCATATCTCCACCACTACGGGCATCTCTGCCGTAGAGCGTGGCATCACCGCCCGTGCCGTGGCAGACCCGTCAGCAAAGTCCATCGACTTCCGCCGTCCCGGCCACATGTTCCCTTTGCAGGCTCGCGAGGGTGGCGTGCTGGTTCGCGCCGGTCATACCGAGGCAACCGTTGACCTCTGCCGTCTCGCCGGACTTACCGAGGCAGGCCTCTGCTGCGAGATAATGCGTGAGGACGGTACCATGATGCGCACCACGGAGTTGTTGCAGATGGCACAGGAGCACAACCTCGTATGCATCACCGTCAAGTCGCTGATAGAATACCGCCGTCGCACGGAGAAGCTCATTGAGCAGGTTACGTCCGCCGAACTTCCAACGAAGTACGGCACGTTCCGTTCATACGGATATATAAATAAGGTGACGGGAGAACACCATGTGGCTCTCGTCAAGGGTGATGTCACCACTCCCGAACCTGTGCTGTGCCGCGTACACTCCGAATGTCTCACCGGCGATGCCTTTGGTTCGCTGCGCTGCGACTGTGGCGAACAACTTGCCGAAGCCCTGCGCCGCATAGAGAAAGAGGGCAGGGGAGTGCTGTTGTATCTTCGTCAGGAAGGACGTGGCATCGGACTCATCAACAAGCTCCGCGCCTATAACCTGCAGGATCAGGGCATGGACACCGTAGAAGCAAACGTGGCACTCGGCTTTGCTGCCGATCTGCGCGAATACGGCACCGGCGCCAGCATCCTTGCCGACCTCGGCATCCACGAGTTGCGTCTCATGACCAACAATCCGCAAAAGATAAGCGGCATCGACGGCTTCGGCCTTAAAGTAGTAAGTCGTGAGCCGATAGAAATAGAGACAAACGAGAAGGACGAGTTCTACATGTACACCAAGTACGCCAAGATGGGACACCTCCTCCATGTCAAGAACCCGAAAGGAAAGAGTCTCTAAAGTCCCTAAAGTCCTTAAGGACCTTAAACTCCCTATAAAAATCCAAAGAAAAAATGAAAAAGATAGAAGGTGCGCTGACCGCCCAGGGTCAGAAGATAGGCATTGTTGCCTCACGTTTTAATGATTTCATAGTCACTCACCTCGTAGCCGGTGCAGAGGACTGCTTTGTGCGTCATGGTGGCAACACTGATGACCTCACCCTCGCCCTCGTTCCCGGAGCCTTTGAGATACCCCTCACTGCGCAGAAGATGGCAGCCTCAGGCAAGTACGATGCCGTGGTATGTCTCGGTGCGGTGATTCGCGGTGCCACACCACATTTCGATATGGTGGCAAACGAGTCAGCCAAGGGCATTGCCCAGGCAGCCATGCAGTCAGGCGTGCCGGTTCTCAACGGCATCCTCACCACCGACAGCATAGAGCAGGCCGTAGAGCGTGCAGGTACCAAGGCAGGCAACAAGGGCGCCGACGCCATGCTCTCTGCCATAGAGATGGTCAACCTCAATAAATCACTATAGTTTCAGAAAATTCTGATAACTCAGAATACTCAGAATACTCAGATTATTCAGATTATTCAGAATATCTCGGAATACTCGGAATGTTCTGATTACTCCGATTACTCTGATTACTCCGATTCTTCCGATCATTCCGACAAACTCCGAAAATTTAGCAATGAAACAAGGTTTCGACAACGATAAATACATACGCATACAGTCAGAGCACATCAAGGAACGCATACAGCAGTTTAAAGGCAAGCTGTACCTCGAACTCGGTGGCAAACTTTTCGACGATCACCACGCCAGCCGCGTACTGCCAGGCTTCCAGCCCGACAGCAAGCTGCGTATGTTCAGCAAAATCAGTGACCAGATAGAAATCGTCATCGTCATCAGCGCTGAGGATATAGTGAAAAACAAGGTGCGTGCCGACCTCGGCATCACTTACGACGAGGATGTGCTGCGCCTGCGTGGCGAGTTCATCTCGCGCGGCTTCATGGTAGGCAGCGTGGTCATCACCCACTACAACGGACAGCATGCCGCCGACGACTTCCGTGTGCGACTCAAGCGCATGGGCATAAAGTCATACGTCCACTATCTCATCGATGGCTATCCGCACAACGTGACGCTCATCGCCAGCGACGAAGGTTTCGGCAAGAATGACTACGTGGAAACCTCACGTCCCCTCGTCATCGTCACGGCACCGGGCCCCGGCAGCGGCAAGATGGCAGTGTGCCTCTCGCAGTTATATAATGAGAACAAGCGCGGAGTGGAAGCCGGATACGCCAAGTTCGAGACCTTCCCGGTTTGGTCGTTGCCTCTGAAGCATCCTGTGAACATCGCCTATGAGGCAGCCACTGCAGACCTCAATGATGTCAATATGATTGACCCATTCCATCTGGATGCTTATAATAAGATTGCAATCAATTATAACCGCGATATAGAGATTTTCCCTGTCCTCAATGCTCTCTTTGAGGGTATCTACGGAAAGAACCCGTATAAGTCGCCAACAGACATGGGCGTCAATATGGTTGGTTTCTGTATCAGCGATGACGAGGCATGCCAAGAGGCATCCAAGCAGGAAATAATACGTCGTTACTACGATGCCACAAACAAATTCGCCGATGGAGCCAACAACGAGGACGAAGTGCAGAAAATCCAGCTTCTCTTCCAACAGGCTAAGATAACCACCGACTACCGCAGGGTTACCGTAGCCGCTAAGGAGCGCAGGCAACAGTGTGGCAAGCCATGTGCAGCCATCGAACTTGCTGACGGCACTATCATTACCAGTGAGTCTTCAGAACTTCTCGGTCCTTCAGCTGCGCTGATTCTCAATGCCACCAAGTACCTCGCAGGTATTGATCATGACATAAAACTCATACCGCAGGCAATGATAGAACCAATACAGAAAACAAAGGTGGAATACCTCGGAGGCAATAATCCGCGCCTTCACACCGATGAGGTACTCGTTGCGCTCAGCGTACTCTCGCAGGCTGACGACAACTGCCGCCGTGCACTTGCACAACTGCCGAAGTTCCGTAATTGTCAAGTCCACTCGACAGTTATGCTTTCTGAGGTTGACCGCAAGATTTTCAAGAAGCTCGGCGTAGGTCTTACATGTGATCCTGTAAAGAAAAAATAATCAAGTAGTTACACAGGGCGTTGTAATAGCATAGCTTTTACCTCCTAATATGTATGCTTTTACCATGTAATAGCATAGCTTTTATGCGGTAAAACCTATGCTTTTACAATGCCTTTGTAATACCATTCCTTTTACATAACGAAACTATAATCTATACTGTTAAAAAAAGCTAAAAAATGTGTTAATATTAAGAGAAACATAGTTTTCTATACAGAATTTTATTAACTTTGCATAATAAATTGTTGCCTTCGATTGGTTTCGGCGGCTATAATATTTGATGTGGCAAATAACTTGATATGAATGTAAACAGCGAAATAAGAAAGAAATCGTACGTCTCGCCCGTTATCTCGTTCGACGAGATTGAGGAGGAGCAGGCGCTGCTTGCAGGCTCACGCACGGATGGCGGTGGTAGCGAGGTTGATCCAGGTAATGGAGAAAACACTGGCAACGACCCTGATCTCGGTGGCTCCAACGGCGCCAAGGGTGCTACAGGCTCGCTTGGCGGAGGCGATGAGTATGATTTCGTGTTCGAGTACGACGAGTAATACTATGTCGTCTGCTCCTGAACATGTGATGTTGTGTGACCTATTAACACCAAAAGGAAGATGATGAGGATACTGCTTTTCCTTCTTGTATTTCTGATGCAGAGTGCTTCCTCAAAAGCCATCACCTATGAATATAGGGATGGGTTGGGGTTGATTCCATCTTGGGTGAGATGGGATATGTGCGTCGGGTATCGCGAGGATGCGAATCGTAGCAGTCGTATGATCTTGTATATGTATCAGGTTGATACGGGGAACACGGCGTTCGGCACGTTCAGCGGCGGTGGCAAGGTAATGTATGATGACCATAATTATTTTGTTTATGGTCCCATTGACAAAGCCCACGATAGGAAAGACCGCACGGCGTTGGCGGTTTCATACACGGGTCAGATGCAGATGGCTAATGCCAATCCTGACCATATATATAAGTATGACTATATGGTGGCGAAAGATACAGTGACTGCCTCGCTGGGTGACTTTACTTTGAAACACCTTGGAAGCGTGTTGAGAGTTGAGTTGCCGATGCAGAGGGATATGCGCGTCACGAGGATGGTGATGAAAACATCTGGTGACCGTTTCGCAACAAACGCCACGGTGTGCGTTGATGAAGAAACTATAACGCCAACAGCGTTTTGTGACAGCATGGAGCTGAAGATGGACAGCCTGGTGATAGGGAAGGGCGACGCACTGGTGGCATACCTGATGCTCCCTGCAACAGATTTCACGGATGATACCCTGGTAATCAAGGTTGCATCAGATGATGGGACGATAACTTCAGCAAGAGTAAAAGGCTGCAAAGTGTCTGCAGGACTTCTATATAATATAAAGGTAGGAGAAGAAGGAGAAGAAATTGAGGGTTCGGAAAACTCAAAAGAAACTAAAAACTCAGATCTCTCAGATAACTCAGATAACTCCGAAAATTCAGAGTCCTCCGATAATTCCGAGTATTCAGAGAACTCCGAGCATTCTGAAAACTCCGATTACTCCCCCTTGCAGGCAAAACCCGCGGAGGCTAACCTCGACGCAGATGGTAATGAAACCTCTCCGACAGGCCTGCTGACGCCTTTGCCAATGGCAACACCGGACGATGGACAGTTCCTAACGCTGAATACCCTCATAGGAGATGTCAATGGTGACGGTGAGGTAACGATGAGTGATGCCAACATGGTAGTAAATATCTTCCTTGGAGGAAATGTTGCAGGAGCTGACATCAACGCTGCCGATATCAATGGAGATGGAGAGATAACAATGGCTGATGCCAATGGAATAGTAAACTTGTTCCTTAATGGACAATAGAGATATAGAATAGTAAAACAATATAGAAAATAATACTGTAAGCAATACAGAAATTAATTCGAACTATAAACCTGACGCGAAATATTAAGTTATGAAGAATATACTGACATTTTCAATCATTGCATTTCTTGCGGCGCTGACATCTTGTTCATCAGAGGATATCCTCGGTGACGTACAGGTGACAGAGCCGAAGGAGGGTACTGAGGCTGCCATCCCCGATGTTGTATCTGGCGATGCCTCACGAAGCGAATTGTACTATGACAATGGTAGCATGAGCTTCATGTGGAATGCTGGTGACGGTATTGCTATCTATCCTAAGTTCGTTGATGCTGATAAGCAGGGATTCTTTGGTGCAGAGTTAAGTCCGCGAACAGACTATCTGTATGTGTTGGAAACGGCTCATGCAGAAACTAACCCTGCACTTAAGGGTTATGTGACAGGTAAGTTCGGTGAGACAGATGATGAGTCTTCAAGGTTGACGATAGCGGGAACGACTGAGTTCTATGCTTGGAGTCCGAATACCAGTACCCGTCAGTCTATAGCAACACCTGAATATGGATACTTGGAAATGCCGGTTGATTTTACAGGTCAGAGGCAGGCAAGCAATGTTGCCATATCTTATTATCAAGAGGACAATGCTGCTTATACTGCATCGGAGAAGGCGGCATCGGGTCACCTTGGTGACTATGATTTCATGTACTCTTTGGCAGAGCAGGATCCTACCAACTTATATACCTATTTTGAGTTTAAGCATGTGCAGGGATTCGTGCGCTTCTATATGAAAGTGCCAGATCCGGATGTAGAGCAGGTGTTCGACTCTCTGTTGCTTTTCCGTAAGAACGAGGGTTTGGAACAATATAAGTTCACTACAAAGGGAACATTTGATATGGAGGCAGAGGTCCTGACTCCTACCGAGCAGCCCTCAATGCTTAAGTTGCTCCTTGGCACCAACGGCTTCGACCTCATCGACCATGACAGCGAAAGCCCACGCTATGGCAAGACATCCAATCTGTATCTGCGCAAGGGCAACTATATTATGATATGCTATATGGCAGTAGCACCGGTAGATCTTATGCTTGATGCCCATCCAAAACCGATTCTTTATCTCTGTAGCCATACAGGCACAGGAGATAATATGATAAAGAAATACTATAAGGCCACACTTGCAAAGAAGAAGATTGAGGCTGGAAAACTTTATCAGTGGTCTTCTGCCCTCGATGAGGAAGAACCTATCACATTCGAGGAAATTGAAGTAGAGGAATGGAAAGAAGAGGTTGGTTACACCAACACTGTTACCGACAGCACCTCTGGTGAGGATAAAGAAGGTCACGGTACGGAAAACTGGTAATGATTTAATTCATAATGCATAATTCATAGTTTCGGAATTTAACTGACTATTTTCATGATAAAGACTAAACACATACTTATGGTGAGTGTCGCCGCCCTCATGACGGCATGTTCCAGCGACGAACTGGCGCTGACACTTCCCGACGGTTACGATGAGATAAATTTCACCGTAGGCAATGGTACCGCTAACCTTACTCGTACAGAGGGTTACCTGCCGTATGACTATGACCGTGACCCGCACAGCATGAGTGTATTCGGATGGTACAACCTGAGTGCGGAAAATATGGTGAAGCCAGCCAACACGATGTTCAACAATGTTGAGGTTACGGCAGGACGTGATGATGAGAGTGGTCTTGTGTCTTGGACATACGTCAACAAGAAATATTGGTTTGACTATGCTGCTTATTCGTCATTCGATTTCTTTGGTTGCATGCCTTACGATGCATCTGCATCTCTTGTATCAGGAGCAGCGGTTGGTAATGCCCAGAGCTATGAACTCTCCATGGATGTTGAGTTTGCAGAAGGTGCAGCGTTCTCACCTGTTGAAACTGCGCTTATGTGTGCTCTGCCAGAGCATAAGAGGTCTGCAGAGGGTGTCATTCCGTTCAAGATGGATCAGACGCTCACAGGTTACACTCTCGTGTTCCAGCTTGGTGAGCAGATGGATGCCTTGCGTGATTTCATTGTCAAGGAGGTAAAGGTATATGGTAACTCTTTGGCACATAGTGGCCATGTGTCTCGCACCTATACCTATGATGGTGACGAAGGAGTATGGAGTGCCGGAAATATCACATGGACTGTAACTCAAGATGACTATACCGATATCCCAAGCACCACCGATGTGGTTATACCATATAAGAATAATTCAAATGATGTGGCAGACCTCGTGCCGTATTATACCGATCCTGTAGCGGAAGTTGGTAATACACCGGCAAAGCCAGGCACCATGCGTGTTACCAACGTGCCTGTACAGTGGGGCAATGCCATATATGTGATACCTGTGGCAGGATTCAATCCTACATTCCAGGTGAAGTATGACGTTGTAGTGCAGGATGAGGAAGGTCATGACATCATTACACGTCATGATGTTGTCAGCACCATACAGTTCAACCCTGACTTCTTCAAGCGTCTTACCAAGAATGCAGAGGAGAGTCCTGTAAAGATGGGTTACACAAGACCAATCAACATAAAGATTGTGCCTGATCACCTCTACGTCCTCGCCGATGCCGACCAGACATTCGGTTACATGCCAGTGTCAGACTGATGTGAATGGGTGTACGGTATGGGACCGTAAGGAACTCATGGATGAATCAGTATAAAGAAAGGAGGAGAATATGGAAAGGCTAAGAACAATTAGTCCAGAGGCTCTGCCTTATTGGAATATGATTAAGGATGCCAGTCCAGAGGTGAAAAATGAGTTGGGATATTACCTCATAAATATTCCCGTTAGTATGGGAAAAGATAATGAGACAATATCATCATCTCATAAAGTGGATGAAACAGATCCACAGACTGAGGCTTTTTTGGCTAAGTTTGCTGGCAAATGGCCCTTCGAGGGCGTGACGGCGGCGGAGCTTACAAGCATCTGTGAAAGTAATCGAAAATATCCGGGGCATACGCCTTGAGAACTGAGTTACGAGAGAATGAGAGAAATTAAAGAGAAGGAGATAGAGATACTTTGTTACCTATACTAAACTAACGTGAGATTCACTGACTAACTAAAAAGACAAATAAACAAGTCAAACAAACAGAACTAATAAACAAAACTGACAAACAAGACTTAAACAAGCAAGACTTAAAAACCCTGTTTTGATTAAGTACGAGTAATAATTAGAGAAACTAAAAAAATAAAATATCATGAAGAAGAACCTTTACTTTACCAATTTTAAGACGGCTGTTGCAGCCTGTAAGGAGAGAGGGCATGATGGTTTGAATGGTTTTCCGGGGAGTTCCGCGGAAACGATTCGTCGTTTGTGGACATCCGTGGTCCTCATGATCCTTATGATGGTTGTGAGTGGCAGTGCGTTCGCAGGAGTTCATTTTTCGCAGAATTATGAAGCTGCAGGTGCTGTTCCTGATTGGACTACTAGTGTTAGTGGTCGTTTCACTCCTATCATAGTTGAGGAAGATGGTAATCATTATCTCACTGTGGATCAAGATCAGCGTGTCAATAATGGATGCATATTGTCATCTAGTAGTCTGATAGGAAAGGTTCCTGCAGATGTAAACGAACTCACTATGACGTTCGATTTGCGTTTGGCACCATCAAATGATCAGACACCTAATGAGTTTACGATTGCTGATGGTGGCACAGGTTTCGTCCTTAAATTGGTAAACAAAGGGGTGAATTCTACCATATGGCAAATCAATGATAGTACTACACAGACTGTCACTATGGATGTAGATAAATGGTACTCTTACAATATTGAAATATTGGAAGGGTGCGTTTTCGTTACTGTGACAGATAAATCCTCTGGTAATGTTGTCTTGGCTCGTCAAAAGGTTAAAAACATAATTGAAAAATTTGGCCTTGGTAATATGTCATTTGTCACTAAGCGTAACAATGCTAATATTGCTATAGACAATGTGAAGGTTAGCAGTAAAGCAGTTGTGAAACAGTGGGATTTTACTAAGTTTTCTGAAAAAAATCTTACTTTAGATACCGATAATAAAATACAATCAGGAAATGTAGCCCGTTGGAATGGAACTAATTTTAATAGGGATTTATATCTATGTACGGATACAGAAGCGGAGGGATTGTATTTAGATGGAGATGGACCTTGGCAAATTTTATCAAATTCGACAGGATTATATCTTTCTAAAAAAGGAGATAGACCTTTTGCTATTACCGGTCTGTCAAAAGATGATGTAATCTTGATAAAGCTATATGACCAAGCGATAACAAGTGGTGTTATTCCTAAAATTTGGGGTGTAAATAATTCTGAATTATTATTATTAAACTCTGGGTCTATATATGCATTAATAGTGGCATCTGACGGCAATGTAGCAGTCAATCTTGAAAAATATTCCGCAGTAAAATCAATCTCTGTCCTCCGTGAGGATAAGCCTGTATTCGTTGATTTCTCCAATGGAGAAAACACAGGGGTGGCTGGCACACTTCCTGAGGGGATGGAAGTGCAAAAGGGTTTGTCATTCCTTGTACCGGTAAATACATCTATGTATAAGAGTGGTTATACACTTGCAGGATGGGATAATGGAACAGATACCATAGCTTGTGGAGGAGAGTCTTCTGCATTGGTTGCAACAACCTATGTTTCTGTGTTTAAACAAAACGAGGTAGTTCGTACAGATTCCAAAAATCCTGTCAGCGCAAGTTTCACTGATGTTAAGTGGACAGAACCTGGTACGCAGGATTATTATGTAACACAAACAGCATTCAACGGAGAAACGCAGGATGTCGGTGCAATGGTGGATGGTAAGACTATTACACTGTTAGACATAATTCCAGGTACCAAGATTACGTTCCCAGCTGGAACGGTGGGTGATTATTCTGCCACAGATGTTACAGTAGCGGAAAATACCTGGACCTACAATGGTTCTGCCACTTCGCTTGAAATTACATATAGTGGTTCGGCGGCATCAACATCTTTAATAGTCACTTTCCCGCTTACGCAAAAGCCGGTTATCAGAACGGATATTCGTGATGTGTATGCAGCAAACCTGAATGCGGAATTACCAATCACTGTTGGTGCTATTCAGGCAGAAACCTATCAGTGGTATACTAATAGTGTATGCAGTACTGAGGGTGGAACGATTATTTCCGGAGCAAACTCCAGTACATATAATGCACCGACTACTACAAAGGGTAATGCATATTATTATTGTATGGTAGGTAATTCGGCTGGTAATGTAATTTCAAATGTTGCCCGTGTTCGTGTCGATGATTATGTGTCGTTTGACTTTACAGCGATGTCTGAAGATGATATGAACTACACCACAGATAGTATCAAGGGTTACTCTGGTGTAGTACAGACGATGAAAGATAGTATTGAGTGGGATTGTATGCCTATCATTTCGCCATATCACATGACAGGTTATTTTGGCGTCATGACCACTGAAGTCAGCCTTCAGACGGGTAAAGGTTTCAGTAATAACAATGTTCGTGGTGACCGCACGTTGATAATGTATGGTCTCAAACAGGGTGATGTTGTTGTAATCAAGGGTAAGAGCCTGACTGGCGGACAGATTGTACAGAATGAGAAGAATGCAGACTATGGTCGTGCCAGTGTTGATAGTTTGGTAAACGCCAATGGTACGGATGTGGAGATACTCGTTACCATGAAAACAGATGGTGACTTGGCATACCTGCTGAGACGTCAGAATATCCAGGAGATACATTCTGTGATGATGCCGAACAAGTATCGTCCTACGGTGACGACTGACCTTGATGGCGAAACACATACCCTTGCACGTGGTGAAACACAGACTTTGACGGTAGCAGCCACTGCTGGCGACAGCAATGCGCTGACCTATCAGTGGTATCGTAGTGATGCCAATACAATTAAGGGTGGATTGGATGTCAACTCGTTTGGCAGTCAGGCTATTGAAGGAGCGACTTCTGCTTCATATACTACAGAAGCAAACCAGTCGTACTACTATTTCTGTGTAGTATATAACAGTGTGACAGGTGCTGCAGCAGTGACACCGCACAACACTCGTATACAATGCAAGCCACAGGTTACATACGAATGTACTGACCCAGACGTAACAGGCGTCTTGCCTCCAACAGAAATTGTTGAGATTGGTGGCCAGCATACTGTGGAACAACATAACCAGTTGTTGCATAAGGAAGGTTACACTCTTACAGAGTGGACTGCAGAGAAATTGACAGATGACAGTGTTTGGACATATAATTTTGGTGAGTCATATTATATCGTCAACGACACGAAGATAACACCTGTATTCACAAAGAATGAACAGACTCTTAAAAATATAATCAAGAATGTCGAACAACAATGGCAGTTTGGCACCACAAATGGTGCTCCTGCTGTTGCATGGACGGATAGTGAGGAGCATCCTTTCGTTGAGCAATGCGTTGTTTCTGGTGAAACTCAGGATGGTGCTATATTTGTGACTTCTACAGGTTTTGATAATTCTACTGCTGCAGGTGAATATGTTGCAGTGGCAGCAGGAACCACGATTAAAATTCCGGTTAAGTATGGTACTACTGTGACGCTCTATGCAAAGGAGGGCGAGACACCTTCTGCAACATTCATGGCCAGAGACCTTAACAGAGCGGTTGCTTTGACAGGTGATGCCAACGTTTTGACATATCAATACTATGGTGGCGACAGTATAGCTACGCTGACACTTTCTGCTGGTAATTATGAGAAACTGCATTTGAAGCATATACCGTCAGGTATGCCTGTAATTCAGGCTAATTTGCTTGATGACTATTATGCAGAAACTGGCAAGGAGTATACCCTTACAGTGGATGCTTCTGATTTGTGTCGTTATCAGTGGTATAAGAATACAACGAAGTCAAACACTGGCGGTACTCCTATTACTGGAGCTACAACAAAGTCGTTGACAGTCAGCAGGAATACCGATGGCTCGGAGTATTATTATATGACAGTGACCAATGACCATGGTACGGTTGCTACGAACTGTGCTCAGGTGAACTTCCAAACTTATGTTACCTATGATTTCACCGCATGGGATTGGACCGATGTAGAGACTTCTTATTTTGCAAAAGAAGATTATACGATGATTCGTCTGCCAGGTGGTGCTATAATTCAGGCATTTAACTATCCATACGGTCTTCGTGGTATGATAGGTTGTTATGCTGCTACTTTGGTACCGAACGAAGGTAAAGGTGGTCTCTATAATGGTGGCGGTGGTGGCCGTGAGCTTGCCATTCCACACATGAAGAAAGGTCAGCATCTTACGATAACAGGTGATGTTGACTGCTTCAAGGAGTGTGCCTTCCTTTATAAGGGTTTGCATAACAAGAATAATCATATGGCAGAGGAAGCTGGTGATACAATTCCTGGTGCTGCAACCTATACTTATGAGAAGAAAGACGATAATACTCGTGTAGAAATAGATGTATTGACAGATGGTGCAGTAGTATTCTATTTCAACCCACGTTATCATACCATATACACAATTAGACGTCCGAGTATCAACACTCCTGTCATTAAGAAAAATCTTGACAAGGAATATGTAGTTGAGAAGAACGAGGAGGTGACACTTACTGTTCAGGCAGAGCTTTCTGCTCCAATTGTAGGTGATAGTCTGACGTATCAGTGGTTTGAAAATACGACGAACAGCAATAAGGGCGGTACAAAGATAGAAGGCGCTACGGATCCTTCTTACACTATTGCTAAAGTAAATGCTAATAAATTCTATTATTGTCTCATATCTAATTCTGCAACGGATGCTACAGTTGCTACCATACCAGCAGCTGTGGGATTCTATGTGACAGTAAAATATGTAAATAATGATGTAGTAGCAACGGGTGAATGTCCAAAGGATCAAAGAGTACAAGGTGGTCTCTCTATTGTAATGCCTGTCAACCAGACATTGTACAAGGAAGGTTACACTCTTACTGGATGGACAGATGGTACAACGGCTACTAATATTGGAGAAGAATACACTCCAGCAAATGATGTGACACTGTATCCTGTATTTGTAGAAAACAATGCAGATGCAGCCTTGACTGCACGTCCTGAGGCTATGACAACGCGTTGGGTGTTCAGTACTGTCAACGGTTCTGCTGAATATAATAATAATGTATCAGCAAATGTCAATCAGGAGACTATTAACAACTATACCATTGACCTTGGTGTTACAATGACAAAGGGTGACAACCAGCAGCATGCAGAGTACAATGCAAGTGGTTGGATGGCAGCAAATGGTGCCGACTTCACCATTCCTGTTGTCAGGAATACTAAGATATATGTAGATGTATATAGTACTGCCACGGGAATCACCATTAATGGTAATGCACTGGCATACAGTGCGGCTAACGGCCAGACTGGTAATGTGGAGTATGTATATACCTACACTGGTGCTGCCGGCACTATAACGCTCAATGTGGGTAACAACTACATTAAGCAGATAATTGCAGAGTATCCTGCACCAGAGATACTCAAGGCAGACCATGCAGAGTATGACGTAACTATTACTTCTGACAAGGTAAGCCGCAAGTCTGCCGTCATCACTCTGACGGGTCGCAACCTCGTGGCAGGCCAGGAGGTTAGTGTAGAAAAAGTAAGCAACGGTTCCGACATTACTGTCAGTCCAGAAACATTCACTGTGGCTTCTGACGGTACTGTGAACCAGCAGATTCTTGTGACATACAGCCAGACAACTGTTCAGGCTGACGGCGTCGCAACATTGAGGTTCTTCTACAGCAATGACGTTAAGCCGGAAGTTAAGGTGAACTATGGACGTACTGTAGCATTTGCAGGTAACACAACAGTTACTGCGGTTACAGACAAGACCGTATGGGATTGGAGTCTTGCTGACAACGACATCGTTCCAGTGCAGGATTCTTATATGTCCTTCAGCGACGTTACGCTTGGAGAGAACGTAGAATGGCCGGCTGGCGTAAATGCTGCGAACCTCGCAGGTTCTGGACGTTACTTCTCGCATAACACTGTGAAGAGTTTCGAAGGTACAGAATTGTATTTCGAAACCACTCGCAAGGGTACTGTAGAGGTAGAATTCTCAGCTGCTGGTAATGGTAATGTATCACTTGCCGTCAACGGAGAGAACACTACATACAGCAGCAGTGGAACTACTAAGGTGGTAACCGGTAAGATACAGGTACCTGCTGGTGGCGTGTTGTTGCAGGGACGTGAGCAGGGCATCAACTCTGGTGAGAAGATGATGCGTGTATATAAGATTACATTCATACCTGATGCAGAAACCCCGATAATAACGCTTGACAAGTCAACATCATCGTTCACACTCTCTACTACAGATATGAGTCTTCCTGACGATGACCCAGACAAGGAAACTATATACTACACTACGGATGGTACAAAACCAACGAGAGAAAGTTATGTATATAATGGCACACCTGTGTCTTTGGCAACTAATGTGACTATTCACGCTATTGCCATGGCAAAAGCCAAGAACAACTCTGATATGGCAGAACTCGTGACTGACATGACGACCTACAAGCTCAATGTGAACTTGTATCCGAGTGATGAGGAAGGACGTATAGAGATTTCTCCAGTATCAGAGGACGGCACATACACCGAGAATGCCACAGTAACCGTGCGCGGCTATGCCAAGAGTGGATATGGTCTGCTTGGTTGGACAACGTCACGTGCGAATATCGGTACGCAGACATATTGCGGCACCGGTTCCTCAATGGAAGTGACAATCAACAGTACGGCAAATGACTATTGGGCTGTATTCTCTACTGGTCCGCAGGGAACTGTAAACTATGATTTCACTGGTGCTGTATTCTATACAGTATCAGGTGAGAACATGATAGACTATCAGGCAAGACTTGATTACGAGGATGATCCAAGTAAAACATTGGAAGAGTATAGAGCAGAATGGGCTGAGACCCTTGCTGATGCATATGAGCAAATAGAGGGTTATGACACATTTAAGTCACCTATAACCTCTACATCAATCTCTGTTCCTTCAAACTATCCATTGCATACAATGGATGGTCTTGATGGTGGTACGTTCACATTGCAGTATTGGCAGGATGCAGAGGAGAACAGGTATGACCTTGGTACGAATACGCTCTTCAAGCCAAACCAGACATCTGTTACGCTTTATCCTGTATTCAAACAGAATGAGGATACGAACTTCATGGAAGCTCGTAACTCTGGCTTCAATGTGACATGGGATTTCCGTAAGGCATACGGTGCACATCCAATGACATTGCCTTCAGGAGTGAGTGGAAGATACTACTCTACCCACGCAACGATGGATTATTACGCTCGTGGTTCATTGCAGAAGGACAAGACAGTGGACTTGGCAATAAAGATCAATACAGAAGGTGTGGAGCAAACAGATGATGCATTCACCAACGAGGATCTTGACGAGTGGGCAACACTCAAGCAGGGAACCAAGGTAACCATACCGTCAAGCTATGGTGCTAAGATTATCGTGGCTACATACGCCAAGATGAATGCTGATGACGGTGGTACTATGATTAACGGTAAGCACCCTGACAATATCCATGACGAGAATGTGCCTAAGACTTCTGACGGTGCATACCTCTATACATGGACGATGGGATCCGATGATCAGGAGGTTGACCTCGTGATTGGCAATGACTATTCGTACTATAAGTATATCAATGCTGTGTTCAAGGATGCTGAGAAGGTATATCTCAAGTATTATACAAATAATGATGAGGATGGTACAGTTACAGCTAAACTTGATGAGAACGAAGACTATGTTGCTGAGTTGACGAATTTGGGTTACGCTTATCCAAAGGGTAGTAATGTGACACTTACTGCAACTCGAAACATTTACCATAGGTTGCTCTACTGGCTTGATGACAAGGGAGCCAAGATTTATCCTGATGGTACGTATGAGTTGGCAAATGGCAATACAGGTACTATTAGTTCCGGAAAGGTTATCAATGGCATAACTTATAAGGGAGTCACAAATGAGACTGACATGAAATATACTGTTAGTTTCGAGATGAATAAATTCTACGAGTTACAGGCTGTGTTTGGTGACATGACCACATACTATGTTAACTTTAGTGTTGGCGACGGTGATGGATTGGCATTGCCTCTGCAGCACATAGAGCATGGTCGTCAGTTGATTATGCCTGCATGCAACTACAACCTCTATCGTGATGGCTATACATTGAAGTATTATGTAGAGTCTGGTCATGAGGATGGTCAGCATTATGAGTTCGGACGTTCATACAATATAGATCGTGATATGCGACTCAAGCCTGTGTTTGAGAAGAATACAAAGTCTATTGATGATATTTCCGACGTGAATGGTGTGACTGCAACATGGGACATGAGTAAGATGGACTTTGACTTTAGCAATGCACGTGGTCACATCGTTGCTCAGTTGCCGATAGATGAAAACAACACCATCGACATGAGATGTTATGTTGAAGCTAAGAATGCAAGTTATTTTGCATACACCAATGAGGGTATTGGAGAGTTCTCTCAGGGTGCATTCCTTAAGGTGACAACAACTAAGAATAGTACAGTATCTGTTGTTGCTGCTACTGGTATGCCTTTCGAAGCCAAGCAAATTAAAATTGGTGGTAATGAGACTGCTGCAGGTGCGACGGTAAGCTATGGTGACAATGAGAATGAAGTAAATGTGACAAGAGATTCTACCAAGATTGAGTTTGCGAAGGATTCAAGAATCAGTAGTTTCAGTGTTACATTCAGAAAAGTATCGAGTGACCTTGCATTAAAGTCTGTTACTATTGGTGGCGTTGCTCTCTCTGCCGAGGAACTGCTGGCATTGAAGAATACTCTGAACCATTCATACAGTTGTGAAGCAAGCACGGTTTATGCTGCTGATGGTGTGATGCCAGAAGTAACGGCTACAGCTAATGAAGAAGGTGGTGAGACAGCTGTGACGCAGGCAACTGTTGAAAATAATACAGCTGTTGTGCTTCTCAAGAAGGGTGGAGTGACAATCCAGACCTATAACATTAACTTCACGCTGACAGGCAAGACCGCTCCAGTGGTTGACACCTTGAAGGTGAACGGCATTGTAGCAGAAAATGGTTCTGTAAGTACAGCACAGGGTGTCAATGGCGTGATTACATTGGTATTTGACCACGCTATGAAGACAAAAGACGTAGAGTCAGGTGCAGACGCTTTGAACCAAACACTTGACTGTGTGGTATCAGGACGTTACATGAATCTGACATACTGGAATCTCAATCCGAATGAATCATACACGCTGACTATTCCTGCTAATACGCTTGAAGATATATATGGTGAGAAGAACGCAAGTGAAATCAGTGTATCTTTCACCACCGGTTCTTCTTCAAGTTCCGTTGACAAGCAGATGTTCAACTTTGTGGTAACTCACAAGCAGAATTGGGATTCAAGAACTCAGGTTACACGTGATTCCATACAGGTTGTAAGTGATGAGGTGATTTCTAACCTTGAGAATCTCAACATCAAATATGGTACACTCGAGTATGGTATTAAGTTGGCGAACTCAACAGAAGGTTCTGATCGTTTCTACATCTTCGTACCTAATGGAGAGTACAATATGAAGGGCTCGTCAAGATTGACCGCCGGTGAGTTGGGTAAGACTGCATACGGTAAGGATGAAGACGGTAATTACAGCAGCTCTGTGATGATTGATATTTCACAATACGAGAATGGTGAGTATTACGCCGGACGTTCTGTGATTACTCGTAGCAATGTATCTATCATCGGACAGAGTCAGGATGGCACTGTGATTTACAATGATCCACAGGTATGTGGTTCTACAAACTCTACAGATAAACCAGTGTTCTTGTCTTCTACAGTAAGAATAGACTCTGATGTAGAGAATACCTACTTCCAGGATCTGACTATTGAGAACCGTTTCTGTGACTCTCAGAGTGGCAGTCCGACAGCGAATATTGTAAATGGTGGTGGTGCACCTGCATTCTACGACAATGGTATGCATACAATCTGTAAGAACGTGACGATGAAGGCCCATGAAGGAACTTACAGTTCACGTGCTTGGGAAGGTAACGGCATCGCACATGCAAAGGTTGTCCACAAGACTGACAACTACTATGAGGACTGTGCAGTATGGGGCACACACTGGTTCATACATGATCAGGGTCAGGCATGGTTCGAGCGTCCTACTATTGTGCTGCGCTATCGTACCAATTCTGCAACAATTGCAGCGACAGAACATTTTGCAGACTCTCATCCATGGGGCTACGTGCTTCATAACGGTAAGGTGAAAGCTGAGAACTCAGCAGCAAAGAACCAGCAGGAAAACAAGTTCTGTCTTGCTTCACCGATGCGTCAGGCTCCTACGGTCAACTTCATTAACATGAAATTTGACGTAACACCTAACGCAGTGGGCTATTCAGCTTACAATACTGGTGCAACAATCCGATTCCATGAGTATGGTTCGAAGAACAGCACAGGCAATGACCTTGACCTCACACGTCGTTCATTGAGTGCTCTGTCACCAGCACCTGGTTCAGAGGATTGCATCCTCTCTTCAGAAGAGGCAGCGGAATACACTCTGCGCAATGCTCTCGGAGGTGACAATGCTTATGATCCTACCATCTACACCAAGCCGATATCTATGGCAGGCTGTAACTTGAGAAACACCACTACAGACCTTGGTGACTGCGTGATGAGATGGAACTCTGTAGAAGGTGCTCTCTGCTACTTCGTATTCCGTGTTGACAAGGCAACAGGTGATACTCTGTTCTATACCATAGCTTCGGATGCATCGTTCAAGCCATCAGAGAGACAGAATGGAAGCTACTTCATCATTCGCGCTGCCAATGAGCGTGGTGGTCTTGGTGAGCCTTCAAATGCGGTAATGTATAAGTTGCTCGACAGCTATCAGGTGACCGTCAAGGAGGTAGGTCCTGTTACAGGTAAAGGCTGGAGCACGGTATGTCTGCCAGTGAATGCAACATTTAGTGAGTCTGACGATATCACGGTATATGCAGCTATCACAGCCAATAACACTACGTTGGGTCTGAAGAAGATTACACCTGCTGATGGTTTGGCGAAGGGTTATGGTTATGTGATATACGCAAAGGCTCCTGCTACCTATACCTTCAAGGGTACTCACAACGATCCTCGTCCAGTACAGGATGGAGTATTCTCAATCCTTGGTGGTAATCCGGAAGATCACGCTGTCAGCGTAGGCACGCTCAATCTCTATACCTTGGCATACAAGTCAGAGATAAGCAGCCAGATAGGCTTCTATAAGTTCGTTGGCAGCCAGATACCGGCACGTAAGGCATACCTCTCTGTTGATGACCTTAAGGCTAAGGGCTTCTCTGTTCAGGATCTTGGTTCAAAGGGCATGGGCATGATATTCATTGACGATGAAGAATTTGATGAGGATGTCACCGACGTACAGGGCGTGAAGGAAGACAACGATGACAGTGATGCCATCTTCGATCTGTCCGGTAAGCAGGTTGACGGTTCACAGATGCGTGAAGGCCAAATCTACATCATCAATGGTGAAAAGAGAATGAAGTAAGAAAGTGGTTATATAAGGCTATGTAATAGCAGCCACGTTACTGTATAAAAAGCATTCATATTACGGTGTAAAATCTGTAATATGAATGCTTTTGTTATAGCCCTTTTTGGGGGGAGTGATAGTGGAGTAGAAAGGGAGTGATAGTGGAGTGATGGGGACATTTGTTAAACTTACCTGTATTATGCTTTCTGTTAAAAAAACTGAAATATCATGTCCAAAATAAGAATATTTTTCTCTTATTTAAGAATAATTATTACCTTTGCAGATTGGAAACTAATACTATCGATTCAATAGGTTATGTATTCAATAGGCAAATTGTTAAGAGTAAAAGGATTAGAAGAGAAGTATTTTTGTGTTTCAACGAAAGGGCGTGCGTATAGTATGCTCTTGTTGTCGTTGTATCTTGTTTTTGACTGTTTGGTAGCCTCAGCACAGGTTGTTCAGCCTGTTTCTCCTATGTATGATTTCAGGAGCTGGAGCGCAACCACAATCAGTAATCTTCAGGCTGTGGCGTTGGCAAACGATGATGCGAACATTACGTCAGACACTCCGTGGTCAACATCGGAAAGTGCTACGCCAGGTGTGACATCAGAAACAAACGACGGGCATGGTTTTTATAATCATGCTGTAGTGACAGATGCGGCTCTTGCGGCTAATGGCACGGCAGTAACTGAGGTGGCAGGACTGACGGTGAATGCTCCTTCACATGGTATTGGCATTATTAATGACATTGCTTCCACATCTCTTGGTGATTATGCTAATAGTAGTTATTTGTGGTTGATGAATAAAACTACTTATGTTGTAATTCCAAATGTGCTATGTGGTGCAACAATAACTGTGGGCGTGGAGAGCCATAATCCCAGTAAGGGACGTGGTGTAGAAGCATTTTACAAGGATGCCAATGGTGAATGGCAGTCAATAGGGAAATACACGAGTAAAGTATTTGCGAATAAAACGTTTGACATACCTGTCGTACCTGGACTTACTTCAACGGAGGTGAAGTTGCAGGCCACGGACGGTATGCACCTTTATTATATTGATGCCCAGATAAACGGCATGAAAGTGCTGACAAATTCTCTGAACCTGACAACAGGTGACACCCGTACCCTTGTTGACGGTACAGACTATGAGAACCGCAGTGGAGCAGCCATAACATTCAGTACTGGTAACGTGGATGTTGCGACTGTTGATGCCAACGGTGTCATCACTGCTGTCGGAGTGGGAGAGACAACGATAACCCTCAGTCAGCCTGCCTCAGGTGACTACGCAGCCTCTACCCAGACCATAGCAGTATCGGTAATCAGTACCAATGTGAACCCTACGTTCACTACAAACCTGAATGCAACATATAGTGTGCTGCAGGGACGTACCGTCTGCATGAAGGTGGATATGATAGACGGTGACACCTATCAGTGGTACACCTGTACTGACATAGATGGTGAGACGGGTAAGACAGCCATCGAAAACGCAACATCCAATACATACAATATACCAGATGAGTGGCCAAACGGCGTGTACTATGTATATTGTCTTGCCACCAACAGCGAGAACGGCAACTATACAAGGTCGAATGTCGCTACGGTTACGGTGTCGCCAATGACACATACCTTTGACTTTACGTCATTATCGGCGCAGACGCTGGCTAATATGGCAGCAGATAATGTGAACTGGACACCGTATGAGAAAGGAACCCAGACAGCAGGCGCCAATGATGACATGGGTTATTATACTGCAAATGCCATGACAGACTTCAGCCTGTTGTCGGCAAATGGGGAGAACCTGAGTGAGACATATCCTCTGTTGTTTGCCGCCAAGGGTAAGAGCCTTGCATTCGGTTTTATGTATGACATGCCGACTGCTGCTATCAGTGGCGCAACACAGTATTACAACGGTTCAGGCATGTTATGGCTGACGTCTGGAGGAAATTCTTCCATTGTCATTCCAAACGTAAAGTGTGGTTCCATATTGAAGATTGGTCTGGAGAGTCATAAGAACTCAGACGGCCGTGGTGTGACGTTGTATTATGGTTCTAACAACAACAATACCTGGACCAAGGGAGATGCATACAAGCCGATGCTGTTTACAGAATATGAAATCACCGTTCCGGGAACTGATGAAGTTACGGATCTGAAACTGGAAGCCACCAGTGGTACCCACATCTATTACCTTGATGTGGATATGCAGGGATTCAGGCTCCTCAGCGATACCAAGTTGATGGAACAGGGTGAGGAATATACGCTTGTGGAAAATACAGACTATGCCAAGTTAGGCAGTGATGCAGTTGTGAAGGCTATCTCCTCAAGTGACGAAACCGTTGCCACTGTTGACGAAAACGGTAAGATTACAGCCGTTGGCATTGGTACGGCAGTCATTAGCGTAAAGCAGGAGAAGGAAGGTGTGTATAGCGAGACTATACTCGAGCTTACGCTCAACGTAAAGAAACTTTATACAGTAACATACGACAAGGGAAGCGACAGTGCAGTGAAAGGCCAGGCACTTGGCGCAGTACGTTATGAAGAGAATGCCGAGATAAAACTGCCATCGCCAAACCGTCTTATGTATAAGGACGGCTTCACCATGACAGGCTGGAGCGATGGACAGAATACATACGTCTTTGCTGATGACTATACAGTGACGCACAATGTAAATATGGTGCCGGTATTCACTGCCAACACCACAGGCAAGACATTGTCGGCACTCGCTAATGCTGAGACAGTGACATGGCAGTTCGGCCGTACCAACGGTGCACCATCAATGGATTGGAATGCAGCTTCGGCACAGCCAGGTTACCTTGTTGCACAATGCAATGTGAATGGAGAGACACAGGATGTAACGCTGAAAATCAATACCCAGGCAGAAGGCGCAGGATTTACAAATGCAGAACGCGCAGACAAGGCCGATGCACAGGTAGGCGATCACACGGTGTTCACCATCCCTGCTGCAGAGCACATGCAGATAACAATCAACAACGTCAGCGGTGCTGCACCGGCAGCGACCATCTCTGCAACAGGCTTGGAAGCAACAGAGATGACGTGGAATTCATCTGCCAAGACTCTTACATATACATACGACGGCAATGCTTCGGAAGTAATCATTGACGTTGCTGCTGTTGAATTCCTCGATGGCATTACGGTGAAGTATCCCCGTCCGTCAGACTTCGCTATTGTGGAGAATGCCGGAACGCTTGACATGACAGAGAGTGAGAAGCATACACTGACAATAGATGCAGACTATGTCACATCGTCTGACGGTGCTATGACCTATACGTCGAGCAATGATGAAGTGGCAACGGTTACTGCTTCTGGTGAGATAGTTGCCAGAGGTGCAGGTACGGCAGTCATCACTGTCAAGCAGGCCGCTACCAGCGACTGCTGCAAGGGTGAGATAAACTTTACCGTGAACGTGACCGCAACAACGCAGAATGTAGTGATTACAAATAACCTTCCTGCAACAGCAGAGGGATATATCAAGAGTACCAACATATTCAGCATTGCGGCAGACAATGCCTCACACTATCAGTGGTATGTATGCACCAATGCCAACAAGAGCGGTTCAACAGCCATAGCAGGTGCTACCGAACCAGAATACAACTTCCGTCCGGCAACCGTTGGCGTACATTACATATATTGTGTTGCCAGCAACTCTAAGAACAGTGTAGCATCTGTTGTCTGCAAGGTTACGGCAAACCGTAAGTTGCAGTGGACCTTTGCACAGACTGCAGAAGAGGTTGCGGCTATTCAGACAGCTATAGATGGTGGCAGCGACTATTGGGGAACATCCTCAAATGGCCGTTATGTGACGAATCACATATACACAGGTGAAGAGGTGATGATTGATGAAAGTACACCACTCCCAATCATGGAAGGACTGCTTGTCACTGGATCATCTTCAAACCAGTTGCTCGTTGGTTCGCCGACCAATACGAACTACAACCGTCTGCAGTTGAATGCAGAATACACGATAACCATTCCAGGCTGTAAGGGTGGTGATGAAATCAATATCGTCTGTGAGCAGGCATCCAACAAGACCTCTGTTACCAGAGAGCTCCATGTTTCTAATGCATACTGCGCTGACGGACTCGGCGACAATCACGACTACATACAGAATACCGAGCATCAGTCAACGTTCAAGTTCGTCATGCAGCGTGACGGTGACTGTAATATCACTGCTGAGAACTATGCAATACACTCCATCAGTATCATAGACGAGAACTACGTCAAGAAACGTTATGTGTATAGTGTGGTAGCAGTGGATTCGCTCAGTGGCGACACACTTGACTATGTGCTGCCTGTCACCACGGCATGGGAGGGTGACGTGGTCAGCGGTGTGGCTTACAGCTACTGGAAGCGCACAGCCGACAACCGTCTTGTTCAGCGTTCATCACAGAACAAGAACTTCCACATGAACTATGAGGTGAACCAGGACACCACATTCGTGATACGCTACAAAAACCTTGGCATAGACAAGGTGGTATATCTCTCCGAGGCAGAGAATATCAGTGGCGCCAAGCCTTGTGCCGGTTCTACAGTCGAGGCTCGTGCCTCTAATGCCGGTGCAGCATACTGCGATGCAGCCAGAGGCATAAAACTCACTACACTGTCACCCGGTCGCTATGCCATCAGGGTGGGAATACTCGATGCTAAGAAAGGCGGTGAGAATAAGCTGGCACTGTTGGCCGACAAGGACAGTATCAAGTTTGTCACCCCGGCAACCTCATCCACCAATCAGTTCTGCGAACTTGCAGACACCATTACTGTTGATGGCTTCACAGACATCATCTGGCCTAAGGGCGGTGACGATGACCTTGGATTCGATATCATAGCCATCTATGACGTCTCTCTGCCAAAGGCAGACAAGCCTGTTATCGAACTTGACAATGAAACAGCTACCATGACCATCACCACCGGTGACGACGAGGACGATGTGTACTATACCATCGACGGTACCACGCCAAGCAGCACCAATGGTACATATTATGATGGAACGCCAGTGCATCTGCCAACCAACTGTACCATCCGTGCGGTGGCTCTGCACAGTCAGAAGAAGCCATCAGACATTGCTGACAAGATAACAGAGTTCGTTACATATAAGGTAAATGTTACGCCGTGGCCACGCACATTTGGTTTTGTTCAGGTTACTCCACAGTCAAGCAACAATACCTACACCGTTGGCACAGAGGTTACTGCGCGTGCCGTTGCCAAGGCGGGCTATGGATTCAAGGGATGGTGTGCAACTACTGACGGTTCTATTGAGGATGGTATGGAAGACCAGAAGCATACCTTTACCATGACTGCAGAGGATGTTGTGCTATATGCACAGTTTGCCGAGGGCGTGAAAGGAACCGTGCACTACGACCTGTCTGCTGCCAAGTGGTACACGTCGGAAGGCGAAGAAGCAGCACCACAGACAATAAATGGCGCATCCACATTCCCGACAGAGATAGTATCAACGTCAGTGATAGTTCCTTCAAACTATTCACTGTATGTTCCAGACTATACCCTGGCGTATTGGGAGGATTCCGAGAATAGGAAATATGAGTGTGGAGTAAACAAACTCTTCACAAATGACTTCAAAGAAGTGACATTGCACCCGGTATATCAGAATAATGCTGAAGCGGACATTCTTAGCGTCCGTACTACCCCAGTCGAGATAACATGGGATTTCCGTACAGCTTATGGTGCACAGCCCGTCACTATGGAGAAGGGCACAGGCGAGGAGCGTTACTATACCACTCACGCCACGGTGTCAGGTCAGACTGCTGCCGAGCAGATTGTCGATGTTCCTGTTGTGATAGCCGTAGGCACAGAAGAGGGTAGCTTCACCAACGAAGACATGGACACATGGTCATATATGACACCAGGTACAAAGGTGATTGTACCGTCGGGTGCAGGTGCTAGGTTCACTCTCGCAACCTATGCACGCATCAGTGATACAGAATCAGGTACGAGAATCAACGGCAAACTGCCAGACAATATATATTCAGAGGAACTTGTGAAGAATGCTGATGGACATTATCTCTATACATGGCTTGTTGATGAGGAGACCCCGACAGCACAGCTCATTATCGGAGCAGACGACTATGCTTACTATGCATACCTCAAGGCAGAACTGAAGGCTGCAGCCTTAAAGACGTTGAACGTCACTTCAGAGAACAGTGCCAAGGGTACGGTGAAGATTGTCACTACCGGCGACGTAAAGGTGAGCGGCGGTCATGCTTTCACTAACGGAACGTATGTTACCGTTGCTGCCGCACGCAACAGGTTCTATGAACTGGATTACTGGCTCGATGGAAATGGCAACAAGATATATCCAGACAATCACTGGGTAGATGCTGATAATCAGAGTCACAACACAGAGTTGAGTTCTCCATTCTCTATTGATAACATTACATACACTCGTGTAGATCAGGATACCATTAAGTTCCAGTTAGGCCAGAACCTCGATCTTCAGGCTGTATTCAAGGATAAGAAGTCTTATTACATTGACTTCTCTGCAGGTGGACAGGCAGAGGGACTGCCGCCACTCCAGCAGCACGTAGAGGAGGGCGAGGCATTCACTATGCCGCTCCACAACAACCGCCTCTATCTTGAGGGATACACTCTTGTTGACTATACAGATGCTTCAGGCAACCATTATAAGTTTGCCAACAGCTATGTGCCGACGAGCGACCTGCATCTCACACCAAACTTCAAGCGTAACAATCGCTCATTGGGTGATGTGACGGAAGCAACCACGTTGACGTGGCCGCTCACTACTGCGGGTAATGCGCCAGACCTGTATTACAACAAGTCGCAAGGCTTGACCGTCAATCAGCTGAAGTTTGTTGGCGACAGCATTGATGTGCCACTCTATATTGACGGCAGTGCAGGTGCACTCAGTAACCAGGACAACTCTGCTTACTGCGTAATCAGTGCCGGTTGTGTGCTCACCATGCCGACATCAAAGAACTGTGTAATCAATATCAATTCAATAAATGGAGTATTCCAGAATACAGTGATAGCTGGTGCAACGAGCCTGCGCAATACAGCATACAGTTTGGCATACGGTGCTACTGCATCGCCGATGGTGACATACACCGGCGAGGCTGCATCACAGGATATCTTGATGAAGGAGTCACGTCGTTGCACAGATGTCAGTGTTACCTATATGCCTATCGACAGACCAGAGTTGTCGAAGGTTACATACGGAAGCACAGATCTGACAGCAGTACAGTTGGCTACACTGAAGTCTGTCGGCGAGATAGGCGGCATCAGTTGTGCAGCATCATACGATGCAGAGACACTGACCACTGTTAGTGCCACTGTAACCAATGGCAGTGTAGAGATTGCGCAGCCAACAGCCGCTAACCCTGTGGCACAGATTACGCTGAAGACCGCAGGCGGTGTTGTGGCAGATGTATATACCATCTCATTCGTTGTAACCGACAAGACGGCTCCTACTGCACAGTCGGCAACAGTGTCAGGCAACGCTGCGTCGCTCAATGGTTCTACAACCGTCAGCGGGGTAGGGGAGAACGGTGTCATTGCTATCACCTTCGACCATTACATGAACGATGTCACCCTTGCAAGCACGACAGGCTTGGGGCAGGCACTTGTGGGTAAGGCCGATGGTAAGACATTGAAATTTACATACTGGAACCTCATAGCAGGCCAGACATATACGCTTACCATTCCTGCACAGACATTGAGCGATACATACGGCACATCGGTAGCTGGCAGTATCGTGGTGAAATTCACACCGGAGGAAAAGAGTAATCCGCAGCCAAAACTGTTTGACTTCGTTGTCACTCACAAGCGTAGTTGGGATTGTGAGACACAGACAGAAGGAGAACTTGTGCAGACTGTCAGCAATGATGTCATTGCCAACCTTGATAAACTGAACATAAGGTATGGCACCATCGACGAGGCTACGGAGGCTGCCAATGCCGCTTCTGGCTCAGAGCGTTTCTATATCTTCGTACCTGACGGAGAATATTGCATGAAGGGTAACAGCAAGGGCGTGCTCACAGGAACATACAACGATACCAAACTCGGAAACAACCAGGGTCTGGTGGTCGAGAACTACTATAACGGCCGTACGTTCATCAACCGTGACAATGTCTCTATTATCGGACAGAGCCAGAATCGTACGGTGTTGTACAATGAGCCATACATATACGGTATAAGCTATACGTCAACCCTTGAGGTACGCAGTAAGAAGAAAGACTGCTACTTCCAGGACTTTACTGTGGACAACCGTTTCTCAAAGTACCAAGTTGACCGTGGCGATGCAAACCCGACAGGCCAGGCTGTTGCCGTATATGACCGAGGCATACACTCCGTATGGAAGAACGTCAGCATGAAGGGTTATCAGGATACCTACGCTTCTGCAGCCAACTCCAGTGGCTTCAATGTGGACAAGGGACAGGTAACACCAAACTGTTTCCATACCTACCGTTACTATGAGGATTGTCAGGTATGGGGTACAGTTGACTTCCTCTGCGGTGGTGGCGACGACTGGTGGGAGCGTCCTACCTTCGTACTCCGCAAGCGTGCTACGGCAAACAATATTGTGGCTCCACGCCATTTCCATCCAAGCGTTACACAGTATTGCACAGGTGCAGACTATCTCTTCACAGAGAAATGGGGCTATGTGTTCAATAATGCCAAGGTGAAGGCAGAGAGCGAGGCCGCTTACAATGTGCAGAACGGTAAGTTCACACTTGGACGTCCGTGGGCATACTCTCCAACATGCACATTCCTCAACACCGACTTCAGTGTCAAGCCTGCCGATGTAGGATGGAGTAACATGTCTGGTACGCTTGTGATACGTATGCATGAATACAGCTCAACGCTCAATGGTCTGCAGATGGATCTCACCAAGCGTACGCTGCGTGCATCAACACCAGCCGCTGGTTCTGATGACTGCATACTCACGGCAGAACAGGCAGCACAGTACACTATGCACAACGTGCTCGGTGGCGACGATGCTTACGATCCTACCATATACACCAAGCAGATATCTATGGAGGATGCTATCGTCAAGAACAGCACCAACGACAACGGTGACTGTACCATAACATGGAATCCGGTTGATGATGCACTCTGTTATTTCATCTTCCGTATTGACGAGGCAACGGGTGATACATTGTTATACACTCTCTCCACAGGCGCTTCGTTCAAACCTGCAGATAATCAGGCAGGCAAACGCTTTGTGATACGTGCTGCCAATGAGCGTGGAGGACTGGGTGCACCGTCGCGTGCAATCGTGTATATGCCGCTTGAGTCCTTCTCTGTAACAGTCAAGGAGGTCGGTGCAGTTTCAGGTAAGGGCTGGAGTACAGTTTGTCTGCCTGTTGACGCTACATTCACACAGAGTAGCGACATTACCGTATATGCGGCCGTTTCTGTTGACAACACCACCCTGACGCTCAAGAAGGTGACAACTCAGGGATTAAAGGCAGGACGTGGATACATCATATACGCCACTGCGCCTGATACATACATCTTCAAGGGTACTTACAATGCGGTTACACCAATATATGGCAACATATATTCTGTACTCGATGGTAACCCTGAAAATCATGCTGTCAGCGTGGGTATGCTTAACATCTATACGCTTGCATACAAGTCGGAGATAAGCAGTCAGGTGGGCTTCTACAAGTTCGTGGGTAGTCAGATACCGGCTCGCAAGGCATACCTCACCAGCGACTACCTTGCAAGTCAGGGCTTCTCTCTCAATGATGCCGGAGCAAAGGGACTCAATGTGGTATTCCTTGACGATGATGAAGACATAGATGGGGATGCTACCGATGTGCAGGGTGTGAATGAGGATGCAGACAGCGATGCTGAAACGGTATATGACCTCTCTGGTAAGGCTGTGGAACGCTCACAGATGCATAAGGGACAGATATATATCGTCAATGGCGAGAAGAAAATGTGGTAAATACCTTTGCTTGCTTGGTAGTTAATGGTAGTTAAGAGGAGTTAAAGGACAAATGTATTAGACTAATTAATAGGGAAAAGAAATGTCCCTTAACTCCCCTTAATTCCCTTTAACTTCTAAAGAATAGTACGTTGTGAATTTTCGAGATTTAATCCTATTAGAAGTAATGTGACAAAGTGTTATTTCTAATGGGATTTTATTGCTTTTTATAGTTAAATATTTTTAAAATATCCAAATATTCTTGTGCTTTCTTCTTCTTTTTAGCATATTTTATCTAATTTTGCTATTTGGTGGAAATCATATTGCATTGCAAAAATTATTAGGTAAATGGATAAACACAGGAATATTTTGCACCTTGACGTGCGCACATCAAGATTTGTCACTACTCTGTGGCTGGTACTACTCATGTTTGTAATGGGTGGTGTGAAGTCGTGGGCAACGACGATTTTCTCATTAAGTACAAGTCAGGCAACAGATCAAACAATCACTTATGGAGCTACGATAGACCCTATTGATGCGTCCAATGCCACTGTTTCGGGTGGTAGTGTTGCGGTGGTGAGCCTTCGTTCTCCTGCGGAAAATACAGATAAGTACACGTACAATGGCAATTTTTACTTTGGAACCAACAGTGTGGGTTTCAAAGTGACGCTGAATACGACCTTGTCTGCTGGTGACGTTATCGAATACACGGCAACCAATCAGTTACGTTTCACTATTGCTGGCGCAAACAGCGGTGGTGTCGTTACGACAGCGTCTTCAACATCGTACACAGTCAAATCTACGGATGAGATATGTGGACAGTCTGTCATATATATATGGAGAGCGAATGGTGCTGGCACGTCGTTCAATAATATGAGCATCACTCATGTAGAGGTGGACCATAGCAATGATTTCGAGGCTGTTGTAAATAACCAGACAGGTACGTTGCTTACATCAGGTGAGCAGGTACAGGGCACTGTGCTGACTTTCGGCGTTGCCAATGACGGCACGCGTGTGGCATCAAATTCCCCTTCGGCAGTTGGCGTCATATCGGGTACATATCATAGCGAACACGGAATGACAGGAATGACTGTCACCACGGACGTATTGGGACCTGTTAGGATCACTGTTGGAGCTTGTACATATAGCACTAATGCGATAACAGTCACAAACAGTGCCAATGATGTTGTGGCTACAAAGAATCCTTTGATAAATTGTTGGAAGAATAATCGCAGTAACGTGACGGTGCTCTATTATAATGGAGCCCCAACTACGCTTACTATCAGTGGCATGCAATTTTGCCCATATATAAAGGTAGAGGCAATAGCTGCTTCCGAGATACCTTCTACTGTCAATGTGTCCTTTGCGAAAGGAGATGCGGTAGGTAATGCCCCTGCGGCAAAAGAGGTGGGCATAGGTTCGGAATACACTCTGCCGGAGAATCGTTCTCTCTACAAAGAGGGATATACACTCACGGGGTGGAGCGATGGGACCAACACTTATGCACCTGGTGATACATATACCCTTGGTGATGTCGATGTGGAATTCACTCCAGTGTTCACCGCCAATACAAAATCTCTTGGTGACCGTACAGCCTCTGTGTCCCTGACGTGGACGTTTGGAGAAAACAGCGGTGCACCAACTGTCTCGTGGCAGAACAAGAGTGACCAGCCGTTGGTGACTCAGGTTACAGTGTCAGGTGAAACCATAGATGTTCCATTGTGGATAAATACTGAGACAAGTGGAAGTAAGTTTGCCAATGCCAGCCGAGGTGACAAGTGGGCCCAAGTTACGAGCGGTGCCGTGCTTACCGCACCTTCGTGCAAGGGGGCAACGATAAAGATGGAAGCCTATAGTGCGATAAGTACCACGACCATCAACGGCGGTGTTGATTATGAGTCAGGCACCGTTATTACCTCAACAGTAACTGGCGATGGCGAAACAGCCGCTGTCGTTATCGGTGACGGACAGTATTATTCATATATTAAGGTGACGTTGCCGGCATTGCTGCCAGAGTTTACTTCCAACCTCGCCAGCACATACCGTGTGCAGACATCTGTTGACAGAATACTCAGCGTGTCAGCCGACTACGCTACGTCATACCAGTGGTACACTGCCACTGCCGCAGACAAGACGGGCGAGACTGCCATTGCTGGTGCCAATAGTGCATCATACACCTTCAACCGTGCAACTGCCGGTACATATTATATCTATTGTAAGGCCACCAATGTTGTAGGTACTGTTGCATCAAGGGTGGCTACGATTACCGTGTCTGACGTGTTGCCAACCTTCGACTTCACAGATTGGAGCAATGCGACAGTGACGAAGCTTAAGGCTGACGAAGCATGGAATACAGCGCGTGATGCCACGGCAAGCGTGGATGCCTCACATTATAATACTGATTCCAACAACGATAGTGTCAATGACAAATACATCATGGGTGGTGCATGGACAGACAATGTGGCTGGCGGTACGCTCATGGCGAACAATGCCGTAATACCTGAAACATTCGGCCTCGACTTTGGCGGTCCGCTGACAAATAATGCCTCTGCCATAGTATATGACCAACAGGTGGATTACACACTTCCGCTCACTTTCAATTACCAGGGTGCGAAGTATCTGCAGCCGGGTGCCAATAAGGGATTCCTTATTCCGAATGTAAGGGTGGGCTCGACATTGCGTTTCAACATTGAGGCGCACGACTTCTCGTCTGCCAGCGGCATAAACCTGTTCTTGGGTGGAGCCGATGGCACCAACCTCACAAACGCTACAACGGCAAATGGATGGCTGACCACCACACAAAGCACTCCGTCAATAGAACTCACAAGTGCACTCGTGGGCAACAACGATTATGTTGACATCTATGTGCAGCCTACAGCTGTCATGCACATCTATACCATAGAGGCAGAGATGGCACTTGGTGTAACCACCAAGACCAAGACTGCCAACGTGGGAGATACCTACACCCTCACAGAGGGACGTGACTACTTCTCTGGTACAGGCGGTGGTGCCATCTCCTTTGCCAGCATGAATACAGAGATAGCCACCGTCGATGCCACAGGCAAGATTACCGCAGTGGCTCCTGGTACGGTGAAGATTGCTGTCATCCGTGCAGCATCGGGCAACTATGCTGAGCACGCCGATACATTGGCGTTTACTGTTGATGCCCCAGTCAGCGTGACTTACGACAAAGGTGATGCAGAAGGTGCTCTGCCTCCTACAGCAATGAACATGAGTTATAACAAGGGTACGGTGATAACCTTGCCTGCCGGTCCGAACCTCTACCTTTATAAAGAAGGTTATACCATGCAGGGATGGACTGACGGTACAGCCGATTATGACTTCGGTGCAGAATACACCGTGACAAGTGATGTCACTATCTATCCTAAGTTTGCTGCCAATACCAAGACTCTTGCCACACGCAGTGGCACTGCCGAGGTGCTTCTTGATTTGCAGCGCAAGAATGGTACTCCTACCTTGGCGATAGAGAACAAAGCTGGTATTCTTGTAGTGCAGTCTGATGTGGATGGTGAAACCATCGACGTAAAGATAGCTTACGACACCAGACCTGGTAAGATAGCCAACGGCAACTGGGATGATTGGTGTCAGGTCAATAACGGTACTACTTTCCAACTGCCATCGTGTGCCGGTGCAGTGCTCTCTTTTGAAACTTATAATGCGACAAAGACCACGACTATCGATGGTGAAGCAATGAGTACCAATGAGTCACAGACACCGTCTGTAAATATCACTTCCACTGCCAATCCTATTACAGTCGTCATGGGTGGCGATCTGGAATATATGCGTTGGATAAAGATCCTGCTTCCTGCAAAGCCTAAGTTTACGGTCAACCTCAGTGGTACATATCGTCTCATTCAGGGACGTTCAAAGACTCTTTCTATCGAAACAGACCAGGTAGTCAACTACCAGTGGTATCGCAATACCACAGCCTCCAACACCGGAGGTACTGTCATTGTGGGGGCAACGTCTCATGAATACGGCTTTGCCACAGATGCAGAGACAGAACCAGGTTCTTATTATTTCTATTGTGTAGCCTCAAATGCAGTAGGCGAAATAGTGTCTGGCGTGGCAACAGTCATCGTGGAGTCTGTGACAAAGAACCACACATTCGATTTCACCAACTGGTCTGAGACATCTTTCGAGGCTCTTGCTGCCGATAATGTCAACTGGTCTGAGAAGGAGAAAGTATCAGGCAGTGGCAATGATGGCGTGGGTTACTACAATCATGTTGCAATTACGAATGCAATCCTTGCGGCTGACGGTCATGAGATTGGTGAAACATTCCCGTTGCGCTTTACTGGAGGTGCACATACATTGGGAATGATAAATGCACTTCCAAGCACCGATATTGGTACATACGCAGGCGAACAATATCTGTGGATGTTCAAGGGAAACAGTATGGTTATCCCTAATGTTAAGATGGGTACAGACATTACTCTTGGAATGGAGAGCCACAAAACATCTGATTTGCGTGGCTTCACCATATATTATGGTAATGCAGCCACAGACGAATGGACATCACTGGGCGACTACAAGACAAGAACGTATATTGATACGCTTGTATCAATCCCTGATGGCGCTGGATACTGCGACGTTAAATTGTCTTGCGTGGCTCACACTCACCTATATTATATAGATTGTACATACAATGATTTCGCACTTCTTAAAGACGATCAGCGAATAAGTCTCGGTGATGAATACACCATTACGCGTGGTGTTGACTATGAAACCTCATCCAATGCGGCACTGACATTCGCCATAAGCGATCCTACCGTTGCTACCGTTGATGCAAGTGGCGTAATCACTACTATCAAATCAGGTTCTACAAATCTGACGATTACGCAGGCTGCCCACGACGGCATGCCAGCATTGGCACACACCATGACAATCCGTGTGGTTGCACCATCAGACCTCAATGCACTGAAGAGTGAGATAACGATTCACGAGGGCGATACATATACCCTCACACGTCGTACAGATTATAATACATCTTCTGATGCACCTGTGACATACACCTCAAGTGACGAGGATGTCATATCTGTTTCTGCCGATGGTCTTATCACGGTCAACAGTGACGGTGATGCCACCATCGTGATACGTCAGGAAGCTAACGAACTGTATAATGCAGGCGTTACACGCATCATTGTACATGGCGTACTTGCCACAGACTATCCTACTGTAGTGTCAAACATCGGTACTGAGAAGACAATCTTCACCTACACATCTGCTAAACTCGACTTTGTAACCACAGGTGCCACATCTTATCAGTGGTACACTTGCGATGATGAGTTTATGACCAATCCCGTCAAGATTGATGGTGAGACTTCCAGCTATATGTTTGCGCGTCATACATCTCCAGACGACAAATACTACTATTGTATAGCAGAGAACTCAAAGGGGCGCGTCGTTTCTGACGTGTGCCACATAACGTCTGTCCGCAAGGTGCAGTGGGATTTCGTAAGCACCAGTGGTGTTAAGGAACGTGCGGAGGCTGGTTATATGTCCTCAACATCAAAGGGTAGATTGCAGTGTGATCAGGCACTTGAAGATCAGGAGATGAAACTGAACTCCAAGGAGTATGTGCCTGTAACGGAGGGCTTGTTCATCACAAGACAGGGCAATGTACTTATCGGTGACTCTACTAACGCTTCTAACAACCGTCTGCAGATGGCAAAGGGCAGCATCAGAATCCCAGGATGTCTGAAAGACGAGATTATCGTGGTGAATGCTGAATGGGCTACGAAGAAAAAAGGATTCATCATCCCAGATACCATTGGCACGAATGTGAGATGCAGTGAAGAGGGAATGACGAAGGATTCACTGATAGGCCAGGCAATGGATTATAAGTTCGTTGTAACGGCAGACGGTTCTGTGACGCTTAACTTCATGGAGGCTGCTCTACACTCCATCACCATTCAGTCTGCTCATGCCACTATGATGCAGACATACGATGTGAAGGCAGTGCCAAAGAATGATGAGTCTAACGTACTTAAAACCTACGTTTCTGGCGGCAAGGGCTGGACAGACTCCTTCGTCAGGGTTCCTTACAGTTACTGGCTAAAGGATGCGGATGGCAAACTATATACTTTGCGTGGCGCTAGTGATGCTCCGCTTGAGGAAACATTCTCGCTTGAGAGCGACACCACGTTCCTTATAAAGTATAACACCACTGATGTGGAGAATGTGGTATTCCTTTCTGAGGCGGAGGATATAGACGGTGCGAAAGCCTGCACCAACGGTAACTCGTTCATACGTTCTTCTATGAACAAAGCTGCATACTGCGACGTGAACGGCGGACTGAAGGTTACCACGCTGCCTCCGGGTTCATACCGCATCAAGGCAGTCATCTTCGACCCTGCCAAGACACCGGCGTCTATCCATACCTTCACCATCGGTGAACAGTCAGTGAGCCTCGCAGCCACCAAGACAAACTTCACGGAGGTGGAAAGTGAGATTGTCAACATTAACCAGCCTACAGACCTTCTCTGGATGCCTACGGATGATCAGGAGGCAGGTATCGACATCCTCTGTGTCTATGACACTCAGATGCCTACGGCAGAGACACCGACAATCACTGTTGATGACGAGAACCACACCTTCACCCTTACCACTACGGAGGAAACGGGTAAGATGTACTATACGCTCGACGGTACTGTGCCTACACGTAACAACGGCATCCTTTATGAGGGTACGCCAGTGTTGCTGACAAGCAACTGTGTCATCAGGGCTATCACCATTGCATCTGAGAAATTGCCGTCACAGGTGGCCATGCGTCCAACTGACTTCACCACCTACCGTCTGACGGTTCTTGCACAGCCAAAGACATACGGTTCGGTGAGCGTCAGCCCGAAGAGTCTTGACGGTTCATACATTGCAGGTTCAGAGTTGAAACTGACGGCTCGCGCCAAGGCTGGCTACGCTTTTGTTGGCTGGTCAACCACTAAGGATGGTGAGATAATCTCTACCGACCACATCAAGACCGTGACGGTGGCTGAGGCAGGTAATACCTACTATGCACACTTCGACAAGGGCGTGGCAGGATATGTTAAGTTCGACATCTTTAACGGCCGTATGCTCGATGTAGAAGGAGATTTGGTGGCAGAGTTCTCTGATGTAGCGGACGATCTCGCAGAACTTGAGGAATACGTGCACAGCTGCAGAATATTCCCAACAGACTTTGTTCAGACACACGCCATCAATATCCCGACGGCATACACCATGTTCATGGACTTAGGTGTTTCTGATCAGTATTCATTCGCTCTGCAGTACTGGCTCGACAAGGATTCGCTCGATGCAGGCAAGACCGTGCGTTATGAGCTCGGTGAGAGCCGTATGTTTAAGGAAGAGGGTCAGCATGTAACGCTCGTTCCTGTATTCAAGGACAATGGCAACTACAACCTGCTTAGCAACCGTAAGTCCGGATGTGAAATCATGTGGGACTTCCGCACAGGTTTTGGTGCACAATCGCTTACGCTGAAGCGCAGTGCTACGAATGTTTATTACTCCACCCATGCCGATATCATTGGCACGGGCAGCTACGGTCAGACCACCATCGATGTGCCAGTGCTGTTCCGCACCGCTGACGCTGCTGTCAACAACGATGACGAGCCAGTGATAACCAATGAGAACATCGATACATGGATGACCATGGTAGAGGGTACGGAGATTATCATACCGTCAGGCAAGGGTGCAGAGTTCACACTCGCCACCTACGCTCCTATTAATAAGGTGGGTGGTACCACGGTCAATGGTCAGGCACCTGACAACATCGACGATGAGTACATCCCACGCACAGAGGAAGGCGGCTACATATATAAGTGGACTGTGGATGATACAGACCTGCAGGATACGCTGCGCATAGGCAACGACTATTCTTACTACCAGTATCTTACTGCCGTATTGCCTAACGCTGAGCATCAGTATCTCTCCGTATCGTCAGCCAACACTGGTATGGGTACTGTTGTGGTGGAACCAGAGACTATTCTCACAGAGAACGGCTACGAATACACCAATGGCAGCGTAGTGACAGTAAAGGCACGCCGCAACCGTTTCTATGACCTCAGCTATTGGGAGGATGAGGACGGCTGTCGCTTCTATACCGACGGGCATTACGAAGACAAGACTGGCGCGAACCTCGGACAGTATGATGGTCGTCGTATAGACGATGTCGTATATTCTGATCCTACTGACAGTACCATTACCGTGACACTGGGCAAGAGTCTTGCGCTGAAGGCATACTTCGTGGAGAAGCAGTCATACTATGTTGACTTCTCAGCCGGCGGTGAGGCGGAGGGCCTCCCACCATACCAACAGCATGTGGAATGGGATGAGAAGTTCGTAATGCCGTCGCGCAACCAGCAGTTGTATCTCGAGGGATACACTCTCGACTACTATACAGATGCAGATGGCAACCGCTATGACTTCGGACAGAAGTACCTCGTGACGAAGAATATCCTTCTCACTCCGCACTTCAGACTCAATGCCGTGTCTGTCTCAGACCTCGCAGAGCCAGCCACCGTCACATGGCCGCTGGCGGTAAGCGAGGGAGCAACAGAGATAGCATTCAGCAAGTCGGCTGGTATCATTGTTGACCAGCTCCACATTGGCAACGACTTCATCGATATGCCTTGCCGCATCGACGGCAACAAGGGAGCCGCTGTTAATACTACTCCGGAAGAGGGCTGCCAGGTGACCAGCGGATGTCTCATGACGATACCTGTCACCCACGGCTGTACCATTGCGTTGAGTTCAGCAAGTGGCAACCTCGTCAACACTTCCATTGCCGGTACTTCGTCGCAGAATCTCGGACGTACCACTGGACTGTATAATGTCGGCACAACGGCAAGTGTTGTATATGACGGTACCGCTACCACTGAGACAGTACAGTTCCGTGAGTCGCGCGAGTGTCTGTGGCTTAAGGTTACATATCCTGTCATTGGCACAAAGCCACAGCTCAGCACTGTTACCGTGGGCGGACTGTCACTCTCTGAGGAACAGGTGGCAGAACTCAATGCCAACGGAACACTGACCGTCACATCTACTCCTGACTATGAGGAGAATAGCGTGAGCACCGTTGCTGCTACTGCCACTAATGGCGGTACGGTGACCGTTACTCAGGCTACACCGTCAGTACACACTGCATCGCTCATCCTCAAGGATGCCGGCGGCACGCTGGTGGCATCATACAACATCGACTTCAACTTCGTTGGAGTCACTGCTCCTGCAATCACCAGTGTCAAGGTGTCTGGCAAGAACGCCACTGCCGATGGCTCGACAACCGTCAGTGGGGCAGGGGTGAACGGTGTTGTCACCTTCACCTTCAACCACGCTATGAGCGGTGTTGTGCTGCCAAGTGATAAGCACGGACTTGCTGTAACAGAAGACGGCGGCAATATCACGGGCGTGGCAACATCCAAGGAGGTATATGGCAGCAATGTCTATACGCTCAGGTTCACATACTGGGGACTGACTGCCGGCACTCATATCATGACAATTCCGGCAAATACCCTCACCGATGCCTTCGGTACTCCATATCCGACGGATATAACGGTGAAGTTCACCGTAGTGGAAAACAGTGTGTCGGTTAAGCGTAACTTCAACTTCATTGTGACGCACAAACAGTCATGGGATGCCAAGACGCAGACTGCCGGTGAACGTGTGCAGACCGTTCCTAATGACGTCCTTGCAAACCTCGATGCGTTGGACATCAAGTATGGCACCATCGAGGAGGCCATCAATGCCGCCAATGCAGCAACAGGTACCGACCGCTATTACATCTTCGTTCCTGACGGAGAGTATCAGACGAAGGGTACCGACAATGATGCCCTCACAACCAATTACGGTCCTGGTCAGAAATACTATGACACCAAGGACGGTGAGGGATTCGAGGCTTACGGCTACTACAACGGTCGCACGTTCCTTACCCGCGACAATGTCTCCATCATCGGACAGAGCCGCGACGGTACGGTGATATTCAATGACCCGTATCTGTATGGCATATCATACTCTTCTACTATGGAGGTGCGCAATAAGGTCAAGGACAGTTACTTCCAGGATCTGACCTTCGACAACCGCTACTCTAACTTCCAAGTGGAACGTGGTGATCCTAACCCAACGGGAGCAGCTGTCGCTGTATATGACCGAGGCATACACTCCGTATGGAAGAATGTGGCAATGAAGGGTTATCAGGATACATACGTGGCAGGTTCCAGCACAAGCGGAAGCACCACGCAGCCTGGTACGTTCCACACTTATCGCTATTATGAGGACTGCCAGATCTGGGGTACTGTCGATTTCATCTGCGGTTCAGGTGACTCATGGTGGGAGCGTCCGGAAATAATGCTCCGCAAGCGCGTTACGAGCAACAACATCGTGGCGGCACGCAACTTCTACACCAATATGTCACGCAACTATGAGGGTGATGACTATATGTTCAGTGAGGACTGGGGCTTCGTATTCAACGAAGGCGTAGTGAAGGCTGAGAGCAGTACAGCGTACAGTGCACAGAATGGTAAGTACACCATTGCACGTACATGGGATAACTCTCCTGCCAACACATTCCTCAAGACACGTTATTACGTTATGCCGACAGCAACGGGATACAGCACGATGAACCAGAACCTGCTCTGCCGCATGCATGAGTATGGCTCGCTCAATGCCGACGGAACACCGGCCGACCTCACCAAGCGTACGCTTCGTGCGGCTACACCGGCGGCTGGCTCTGATGACTGCATACTTACTGCAGGGCAGGCTGCGCAATATACGTTGCATAACGTGCTTGGTGGCGACGACGCGTTCGATCCGACCATACACACTAAGCAGATATCCATGGAAAATGCCCTCATCAGAAACAATACCAGCGACAATGGTGACTGTATCATTACATGGAATCAGGTTGAGGATGCCCTCTGCTATTTCATCTTCCGTATTGATGAGGCTACCGGCGATACGTTGTTCTTTAGCGTTTCATCGGATGCTTCGTTCAAGCCGGGTGATGCTCAGGCAGGAAGACGCTTCCTTGTTCGTGCCGCCAATGAGCGCGGGGGACTGGGTGCTCCGTCTAATATCTTGAAATATGAGTTGCTTGATACCTACACTGTTACTGTCAAGGAGGTTGGTCCAGTATCTGGCAAGGGTTGGAGTACCGTCTGCCTGCCTGTTGATGCTACGTTCACGGAAAGCAGCGATCTTACGGTATATGCCGCTATTGCTGCAGAGAAGACCACTCTGAAGTTGAAGAAGGTGACTCCGAATGAAGGATTGAAGGCTGGACGTGGATATATCATCTATGCTACGGCACCTGCCACCTATACCTTTAAGGGTACCCACAGAAATGCTATACCAGTATATGGTGGTCAGTATTCAGTACTCGAAGGTAATCCGGAGGATCATGCCGTCAGCGTTGGCACGCTCAATATCTATACGCTTGCATACAAGTCAGAGATAAGTAGTGAGGTTGGCTTCTACAAGTTCGTGGGCAGTCAGATTCCGGCATACAAGGCATATCTCTCTACCGACTACCTCGCAAGTCAGGGCATTCATCTTGATGCCGGCTCCAAGGGCATAAACTTCATCTTCGACGATGAAGACTGGGATGAGGAAACCACTGATGTGCAGGGTGTCAGCGAAGACACTGATGAAATGAAAGCAGTATATGACCTCTCAGGCAAACCTGTTGAGCGCTCACAGATGCGCAAGGGCCAGATATACATCATAAATGGTGAGAAGAAACTCTGGGAAGGTGAGTAACTGAAATGCCTGATTTACAGCCTGATTCAGAGGGCGTTGTAAAAGCATAGGTATTACACTGTAAAAGCATAGATATTAGGAGGTAAAAGCATAGGTATTACACCCTAATACCTATGCTTTTACAATACAGTATGAATGATGGTGTATTAAGAATTAAGATTTAAGAATTGTGCATTGTGCATTATGAATTATGCATTATGAATTATGCATTGTGAATTATGCATTATGCATTATGAATTATAAATTGTGCATTGTGCATTGTGCATTATGCATTGTGAATTATGCATTATGAATTGCAAATGCCACCTTTAATAAAAGTTAAAATAATAGCGAAAATTGTTAATTTCTTTCATTGTTTCATTCAAAAACATTAATTTTGTAGTTTGTTAAGGTATAACTATAACCGTGTCTATGGAAGAGAAATTGCGCCTTGACGCGTAACATATTGAAATATAACTGACTACTATTATATACATAGTATATATAAAGGAGAAGATAACAAAAAAAAATTTAAGAATATGAAGAGAACTGACAGAATTCTTACAACCTTTAAGAGATTCTTTGTGCTGACAGTCATTGCGACAGTGGGCACTCTCTCTGCGTTTTCTCAATGGGATGGTAATACGCCTGGCTCTATTGCTGAGGCGGGTATTACTGGTACCGGAACAAACGGCGACCCTTACATCATACGTGATGCAAAGGCCTTCGCTTATTTCGGTTCGGTAATGGCTGGCAACACCAACTATTGGGAAATTCCACAGGAAGTAGGGGAAATTGACCTCGGCAACAACGTATGGAAATACGGTGTGGCTGCTAGGATTAATGCTTCCTATTTTGCTGGACATTTCAATGGTAATGGAACGACCATCAAGAACTTCAAGTTGACAAGCGCTGATAACTGTTGTAATACAGGCTTGTTCCTTGGTGTCAGCGGTACTGTGGAACGTCTTACCATAAGCAATGCTACCATGACCGATGGGAACAAGTATAACAATTGTAATTTTGGTATATTGTGTGCCTCGGTCAATAATGGTACAATATCGAAGTGTCAGGTTCTGAATAGTTCTATGACTTTCGACCACTCTGTTAGCGCATGGGGGTCTACTGTTTCTATAGGTGCCTTGGCTGGTAGCGTTACAGGTTCTGGTGTGATTACCGACAGTAAGGTGACGGGTACTACCATAACTGTAGCAGGCGGTGCAAATGGTGCAGATGACTGTACGGGAACATTCCTCTTTGTGGGCGGTGTTGCTGGTAATGTTGCTTCCACCAGTAACCTCAATCGTTGCGGTGCAAGTGGCGTGAAAATCAATATGCCTATCAAGCGTGGTACCGGATGGAATAACGGTAGCTATGGTCAGGGCCATATTGCTGCCGGCGGTGTCGTAGGTAATGTAAAGCAGCCTTGTACGGGTATGCCGGAGAATCTTTGTGCATACAATTGTAAGATATACTGCCCAATGGGTTCTGTCGGTCCAGTAGCCGGTATGTTCCTGAAGGCTGGCGCTTGGACTGAATATGGTACTTCTGACCAGACTGTCAGTGATGACTATTCTGCTGAGAATGGCAATGTCAGTGCTGCCAACAGAGAAAAGACATCGTCATGGATGTATAATGGATATATGCTGGGTCTCAACAGTGAGATACAGAGTCAGAATACTTTCTCAAGAAACTATTCTGCTTCACCGACGACAGTTGACGGTATCGACTACCTTAATGTGGGTGATGCTGCTACCTCTTTGCCAAGGAAAAACAGAGTGGATAACAGCCAGCGTCAGTCACGTACTGTGTTGTGGTACACACAAAACAATGGTAGCCAGGCTAACAATGCCGATAACCAGGGTATTATTCCAAGTTATAGTAATAGTAGCTGGAGTACTTTTAATGCACCAGTCTATAGCTATTTCATGCAGGGCTACAACGTCGGTACATACGTTGAGAGTTCACAGGCAGAGGAATTCATCAATGGTTTGGCAAAGGTGGACAAGCTTGCCATCATCAAACTCGTCGATTTGAACCGTGGTCAGCGTGGTAAAGGTGCACATAGTATCCAGGCTACTGTCACAGAGGGTACCAACCCTGTGACACTTAAGTGGTATGTTGATGCTGCCGAGCAGACTGGAGTCACTGGCACAACATGTGAGGCGTCGCCGAAATATTCATCTACGGTAACGGTTACTTGTATGGCATCAGACGGTGCTTCTGCAGTGCTCACCCTGCCAAGGGCTTATCTGCCGACATTAAACTCACCGCACATGACCGACGACAAGGGTTCTGCTGCTTCTCCTTACATGACTACGCAGAAGGGTACAGTCGTTGAAGACAACAATACGCGCGGTAAGGCAATAAACCCGTATGTCATCACAGATGAGGAAGAACTCAGGTTGTGGTCAGAGTTGTCACGCCTCTCTGGTACCATTGAGAATGGTATCGATGAGAATGGTAATCCGATAATGGATGACGCAGACCACTTCAATACATCAAACTTCCTCCTTGAGACAAACGTGAAGTTTGATACGGAGAAGGCCGATGACTTGACTGGGTTGACGGAAAAAATGACGTTCAAGGATAAAAATGGCAAAACCCTTAATGCTATTACATATGATAATACTCAGTACAGGGTACGCCATAAGTTCAATCCTGCATATCATTTCGAGCCTATATGCGGCTTCACCTCAGAGGACATCTATGATGCGAAGCATACATTCCGCGGAACCTTCGACGGACAGGCCCACACCATCAGTGGTATCCGTCAGGTATGGCGTGGCGGTACGCTCAATATGGCGTATTCTGAACGTGCAACGCAGAACTGGGGTCTCTTCGGCTGTATCGGTGGCGACAAGAGCCATCCGGCTGTAGTCAAGAACTTCATCATTGAGGATGCCAAGTTTGAGCATGATGTATATAATGGCTCGTTCATGTATGCAAGTGCAATGAACTGTAAGGCACGTTATGATGATACACGTGGTACCAGCGTTGCAGTAGGTGTAGTTGCCGGTATGGTGACCAACAACTCTACTGTGACCAACATTGATGTCAGAAAGAGCTCTATTTACGCATCATGTGTGGACTGGTATGTTTCTGTTAATGATTATTGCTTGATAGACCTCTCAGCTTCTAGGGGCGCATATCACCTTTGGGTGGGTGGTGCCATTGGTAGGACACAGGCTGCTTTCGATACGCAGCGTGGTGACATCGGCGGTAGCATCAGCATCAACAAGATTTCTGTTGATGTTGACCTTGACGTGTTCCCGGTTCGTGTTAAGGGAACAGGCTTTAACTATGGCTTCGATAATCCTGACAATAGCTATTCCGCAAGATCAAAACGCTTCTTGGCAAACATCGGTGGTATCGTAGGTTCTATGTACAGCAGTGGTAACTGGTCATCACTGCCTTGGCCACAGCAGGCGTTCTTCACAGGTCAGATGCGTGGTATGTGTACCATTTCTGGTCCTATCTTCGGTTTCGTGAACTATGGTTCTATGACTGAAGACATAACAACTGGACAGTCTGCACACCAGCACTGGATTGGTTATCCTGGTGCAATCAAGTCTGGCTACTATAACAATTACTTCCTGCGTCACACTCGTTCGGACGAGAATGTAGATGAGAATGGTAATGAAGCGGGTGGATTCTATACAAAATCTGATGATGTAACTGTTGAAGGAAAAGGACAGATGCGTAGCCATGCCACTGCAGGCATGATATGGGAGAATAAAGCCTCCAAGAATTCTAATAACGGTACAAGTACAAGTGCTTCCAACCAGTTACTGGTGGATGGTGGTCAGCATGGTGGCAATGATGGTAAGCTGTTCTATCTCGGTCCTATCACACCGACATCACCAAGCAGCCCGCTTGTTGATTGTGGTTACAATGGCTATGACGGTGCTCGCTCCATCCTTAAGCATGAAGAGAATACCATATCTGGTAACGATGACCTCTCTGGACATTATCAGGGTATAAACCAGGGTATATGGAAAGATTGGACAAAGGAAGCTATTCAGGAAGGCGTAATTGACGAGTTCGACAATTTGCCTTATGAGGCAGAATATACATGGGCATGGGATGATGTGACTGGTCGTCCTATACTTACCTCGAAGAGTGCTGAGCATCTTGATGCCGACACCCTGCCTGGTACACATGCTCTGGAACTTCAGGCTACTCTTAAGGTTGAGAGTGCTGCGGAGGCATATACCTACGCATGGTATGACCTCTGCAACGAGACACTGGTTCAGGGTTTTAAGACTGCTGCTGCAGGTGGTGACAAACTCGTGCTTTCTGAACAGAAAACGTATGACCGATTCTACTATGTAGTTGCAAAGAAGGGAACAGAAGGTGGTGATGACTATAAGTATTTCAGGTCTAAAATTGTTAAGGTTCCTGGCACACTTCAGCCGAATGACGTGACTGCTACGATAGAAGATAATAAAACAACTATTTCTGGTACTACTTATACAAGTCATCAGGAATATCTTGGTGTTAGAATCTCAGAGAAGAACTATTATGCTTTGCCTGAGAGTATAAGAGTGAAGACACCGGCTGATTACTATCCGTGTAAGAATGCTGATGACTGTATGAACAAGTGGGTTCCTGACTATGAGGGATCACTTGCCCATATCACTTACAGCGAGAATGGATATGAATATGATGATGGTTTGAATGACTGGAATACAGACTATACTCCAAAACCTATATATGGTGATGTCCCATTGACCATGTTTTTTGAAAATGGTGTGGCAAGAACAACTAAGATTACCAACTGGGAAGCTATATGGAATGCATACCAGGCTCATTTTAATAATCCTGGTACCGATAATGCAACTCCGAAGGATGCTCTGGCAGAAGAAATGCTTCTGAGAATTCCTGCCATATACTATAGTTATGCAGAGTTCATTGGCCTTGATGTACAGGGTGGTACTTATGATGCAACAAGTACTCCTAACTCTGGCTTCACATATTCATTCAATGGCGATGCTACCAATCCAAGAGCTGGTATGTCATACATACATCGTAATGTGACGAAGGCAGATTATGATGCTATGCCGGCAGGAGAGAAGACAGTGCCTGCAATAGCAAAGCACACCTTGCAAGTTACCTTGGATCCTACTGAGTCTTCTTTGCTGGCTCAGGGATATCAGGTTTCATATCAGTGGTATGTATTGGATGGCGATCCTATTGAGGGTGAGACACGTTCTTCTCTTGAAATAGAGAATGCTCCAGATATGGATCGTGGTGCATATACATGTAGGGTTGTTGTACTTGACAGACATAACTGTAATAATTTAGTTCTTCTTAACAAGGAATTGAGTGAGATGTGGGGTGTAGATTATGTCTATATCAACCCGTCGGATCTGATAATTCCATACAGTGACTCTAATGGTAGTGGTACTACTGGACCAGGTCTTGATACCAACGATGGTAAGTCTCCAGAAAAACCGGTGAAGACATGGCCTGCTGCTTATGCTCTGTTGACAGAAAATGGTACATGGAATGAGAACCAGATTATCCTCATTGGTAAGAGTCCGGCTTCTGTAACAAAGGAGGGCTTTGGCCTCGGTACTCAGAATGGTAATGGTAACAGCACCACAGGTATCTATGACGTATGGTATCAGCGTGCACAGAGCAAGTTCATGAACCGCAACGCTACGATTAGTAGTAAGCGTCAGACTGGTGCCAAGTTCCAGGGTGAGATAGAAATGGAGAACAGTGCTGGTAATGGTACTCAGCTCGCTCTCTTCGGTGATACTCGTTTTGAGAATATAACATTCAGTCATGAGTCTCGTGATGGTGGTTACGGCATCATCGCATGTCAGTACTATAACCTCGAGATGGGTGACAGCATCAAGATGGTTAACTTCCCGTCTGCTTCTTCTGCTTCTGCAGAGGTAGGACCTCTGCCGGGAACGAAGATTGCCGACTTGCAGATCTTCGGTGGATGTAACAATGATGACCGCTTCCTCCAGATGCCGGGTTCTGTATCAAACTTTGAGGCTAAGCAGTACATCCCTCATCCGGAAGGTTTCACCATTACTGTGAAGTCTGGCTTCTACAGTAACATCTGTGCTTCTGGTCGTCAGTCAACAGATACTGACCTTAATGGTATCGTGGGTACTCCTAACCGTCCGGTTAAGTGTACGATTATTGTTGACATCAACCGTGGCTGCAATAATGCAAACATGAACTATGGTAACAGCACCGCAAGTTACGATGTTGGTGCCGTGATGGCTGGTAACCACGAGGGTGCTCAGTATGGTGACGTCAATATCATCATCCGAAGCGGTATTATCGGTCGTGTAACATCTGGTTCTCTTGGTAACAAGCGTAAATCAAAGACATTCGGTACTGATATGAATGCCGGATTTAAGGCTTACAAGAGTTACTATGGTACAAGGAATAATGGTGATAATCAGGATGTATATCAGCCATTTGATACATATTTTGGCAGATGTAACATCCTCGTTGACCCAGCGTCTTCTAAGATGAATAAAGTGGCAGCTGATGTTAATGATCGTGTTGTCATCAGTGAGATCTATGGTGGCGCTCTCGGACGTCACATGGGTTCATATACGAACGCGGGTGTGTGTATGTCAACATTCTATGGTAAGTCAAACATTACCATCAATGGTGGTACATTCGACCTTAACAGTCCGGAAGGCGATACAGAATGGACGGGAACTGCTGGCACTGGTGACGGTAAGTATGGCTTGGCTGCATACTCTAATACGGTATATAATGTTAGCATAAATGGACAAAACAAGCCGTATTATAGAGCTCAGCCTGGTATTTATGCTGCTGGTGCAGGTGGTTTCAACGGTATCGGTGGTGACGAACTGCATACCAACGACCTCCGTCTGCCTTATTGGGCTAATGCTGCAGAATATACAGAAAAAGGTGTCAAGTTATATAACTTTGCAGATCTTTCGGCAAAGGGTATAAAGGATCCACATCGTATCGTGAAGTATGGTGATTACAATGAGTACAAACAGCATACTGGTGCTGACAAGGTTTATATTACTTGTCTTGACTCTATTGTCTATGATCCATCTCAGGGTAAGGATATAGAATATACTACACAAATTGACCCTGCAGAGACTTCAACGACGATAACTATCAACGGTGGTAAATTCTTCCCACGTTCATTGCCACAGGGCGCTGGTATTTTCGGTGCAGGTAATGGTTATGTAAACAACCAGTTGATTAATTTCGCAAATCAGGCTCCTAACCCGCTTGGTGGCTCATTGCTCGGTAAGCCAGGTACTACAGCCGTAGAGATGAATATCAATGGCGGTGAGTTCAACTGTGATATCTTCGGTGGTGGTCGTGGTAACGACATATACTATGCCGCAGGTCTTCGCTATTGGGGTAATGAAGGTAGTATTGGTGGAAGCGACTGGGCGCAGGGCGTTTATGCCAATCCTGGCACAGATTACGATTCATACGGTGTAACGAGAGACAACTACTCACGCAATGCCCGCGTGCTTGGTAACGTTGTGATGAACATCAACGGTGGTGTCTTCAAGCAGAACATCTATGGTTCTGGTTCTGGATCAAACATGGCTGGTTGTGAGGGCATGGCTGAGGTCATTGGTTCTACAACTATCAACGTTGATTCTACTGCAGCTAAGATATATGGTAATATCTATGGTGGTGGTAACTATGCCAAGACACGTGTAAGCACTGAGGTCAACGTCAACAGTGGCTATGTATATGGTTCTGTATTCGGTGGCGGTAATCAGGCTACCGTTGGTACCTTGGGTACAAAGACTATATATTCGGCAGATGAATATTACAGCTTGGCTGATAATGTATATACAGGTGAGGGAGCTTACACAAGAGATGAGGCCGAGGAGAAGGGTGTCATCAAGGATGCTTCTGGTGTTGAGCACAATATAGGTGAACTTAAGCCAGGTGCAACCGGCACGCAGGTTCCTGCAGGTACTGGTCATTCATCAGTATATACTAAGACTGAGAAGGCATATATCTATGGTGACATCTTCGGCGGTGGTAACAAGGCCGATGTCTGGGGTGACACTTATGTAGGTATGTCTGCCGGTCATATCGCTGGTAACATCTACGGTGGTGGTAACGGTGTATATGTCGATGCAAGCAACAATGCTCAGGCTAACGTTCATGGCTTCACAGAGGTGTTCCTCAATGGTTATACCGTGATGTGGGACTACATGTTCGACACAGAATCATGGGCTGCTAAGACTTATGATCAGCGTGTTGAGATGACAGAGGAAGATATACTGGATTCTTATCTTAAGTCATGGAGTAAAAACAAGGATCTCTTCGTAACGACAGAAACAGTCAACGGTAAGAGCGTTTCTAAGTGGTTCGACAGGTTCAGCATTGGTAAAACTGGTGACGCTAGGACCTATAATGCACACAATATCTTCGGCGGCGGTAACATCTATTGTGATGTTGACAGCACGGCACGTGTTACTGTGACACGAGGCATGACACCGAAGGATCTGCTTGAGACAGATGAGTGGAAGTGGTCATACTATGACAATAACACTCCTCACTTCTATGTATTCGGTGGTGGTAACGGTCCGCAAACAAATGTTAAGAATACCTACGTCAACGTCGGTATGGAGGGTGTGCTGACACAGGATGCTACTACTGACGAGGCTCTCGCTAAGCCTGCTAGCTACTTCATCGATGAGGATGGCAATCAGGTTACTGCGGCAGGTGATGACAACCACTCTATCGGTATCTTCTCTAATGGTTACGGTATTGCAGGTTATACTGTGCTCGGTGTACTCGGTGGTGGTATGGAAGGACAGGTTAACAACGACACTGAAGTAACCATCGGTGGTAACACCTTCATACACCGTGTATATGGTGGTGGCTATGGTGATCGCTATCGTACCGTAAGCAACAAGATGCCAGCGGCTACTACGCTCGGTTATGTGGGTAACAATACACACGTGACTGCAAATGGTGGTCTTATCTATGGTGATATCTTCGGTGGTGGTGCACGCGGTGACGTAGGTAACGCTACTTGCGTAGAGGTGCTGCGCGACTGTAAGGTATATGGTTCTGTATACGGTGGCGGTGACGTGGCTAAGGTCAATGCTGTCAAGGCTAATACAGAGGAATATGCCACAGACACTGTTACTACTGTCGTAATCGGTGGTGGTAATGTGTTCCGCAACGTATTTGCTGGTGGTAGCCAGGGACCTGTATATGGTTCTACACTTGTCAACATCGTTGACTCAACAATGTTTGGTAAGAAAGTTACTCCTTATATATATCACGACATCTATGGTGGTGGTGAGAAGGCCGACATCTATGGTAACACCAACGTCCTCGTCGAGGGCGGTAACATGGCCGGTGATATTTTCGGCGGTGGCCTCGGTATATATGTTGCAGGCAAGAACGACTCTATCATCAGTGCTGACGTGCTGCAGCAGACTTATGTGACTGTCAACGGCGGTTCAATGCTCTGGAGTCAGAAGTGTGATGACTGGCAGCAAGGTACAGTATATTACTTCGACAACTCTAACATGATTCCTATGTCGCGCTATAAGGCCGGCGAACTTACTGCTGACGACCTGAAGGGCACTAAGGGATTCTATGACTGGACTGCGAACCACTTCACCACTAACCACAACGTATATGGTGGCGGTAATGTAAACAGTCAGATTACTGGCAATGCTAATGTAACGATGAACCACGGCCTCATTACGGAGGGTCTGCAGTATTACGACCGTGAGGAACTCACTCCGTTTGCAATCTGCTGGTTCAATACTATACTGAACAAGTCTTATCCTCAGTTCTCTGTCCTTGGCGGTGGCTATGGTGAGCACACAACTATCGGTGGCAATACCAACGTGGTGATGAATGTATCAAACTTCAACGCACCAGGTGATGATGCTACACCGGAAGAACAGAAAGCATACGCTGAGTACAAGAATTATAAGGCTTATGCTGAAGACTTAGGTCAGTACAAGGCGTTTGAGACTGAGATGAGAGCTCGCTGGAGTGCTCTTGGCGATGAAACTAAGAAACAGCTCTATGGCGGTGTCAACTCTAACGTCTTCCGTCGTTACCGTAGCTCACGCTACGCATGGTCTGGTGGTGTGCATGGTCACGTGATGGCAAATGTATATGGTGGATCATGGGCTGGTAAGGTCGTAGGTAATGCCAATGTCATGCTTGACGGTACATCTGGTTGCCGCAACGTCTTCGGTGGCGGTGTAGGTCTGGCTAGTGACGACAAGCTCGGTGAGGTTGCTGGTGATGCCTTCGTTACTATCAATGGCGCTATCGTCAGTGGTTCTGTATTCGGTGGTGGTGCAGGTGTTGAGTCTGCTGACACCAATGATGACGGTATAATTGATAAGGACTACAATAACGTTGCTCGCGTGGTTAAAACCACAAGGGTTTCTGTGAACAGCTATCTTGATACAGAGGATGCAGACTTCCCGGCAGATGGTACTATGGTATTCGGTTCTGTCGTTGGTGGTGGTGACGTAGCAAGTGTAGGTGCTTATCAGGCTAACTACAATAATATCACACCTGCTGCTGAGACTGCAGATCCTGTTTACACTACTGATGTGGAAATCAACGGTGGTTTGATATTCTCTCCTGTCTATGCAGGTGGTAGCGGACGTGTTAAGAATCTTGCAAACGATTACACAAGACTGGGTGCAGTATATGGTCACTCTCGTGTATCTGTAAATACTCCGTCTTCCGACACCAATTCTCCATGGCTCTGGAACCGCGTATATGGCGGTGGCATGTCAGGTACGGTATTCGGTAGCACGTATGTGAATGTTGCTGGTGGTAACTTCGGTTATGACATCTTCGGTGGCGGCTTTGGTGAAGCCAACGGCGATGAATCTACTGACGCTGCTGTCAAGGGTAACACACACATCGACGTAAGCGGTGGTGAGTGGTGTATCTCACAGAAATGGATTTCGAAGGATGAGGAAGGCAATGACATTCGTGCATGGGCTCCAGCCAACACTTACCTCACTGCTACATACTCTCCACAGTATGACCCAGAGAACAAGAGATTCAATATAGACCATAACATCTATGGTGGCGGTCATGCTTGCAGCACAGTGTCTGGTGACACTTATGTTACAATGACCAAGGGTATGTTGCGTAAGAATACTCCGCTTGGACGTGAATATACTTCTGGTAATATCTTCATCGAAGGTGAGTGGAAGGAATCTTACGACAAGGTGGGTTCTGCACATTTCTCTGTATTCGGTGCTGGTTATGGTGAACTCACAACTGTTGAGAACACTCATATCAACATCAATATAGATGGTGAGGTAACTCCAGATGCATCTTATGAGCATCCAGCACAGGGTGATCCTGTACCATACTACCAGCGTTTTGAGTCGCTGCAGTCTCTGCTCGACGTCATTGGTGGTGGTTACAACGGTATGACCAACGGTGCTACTAACGTACACATTGGTAATAAAACATTCATGCGCCGTGTGTTCGCAGGTGGTTACTATGCTCCGGTTAATGAAACCAACGTACTGGTAACTTCTGGCTCTGTTGACGAAGTGTTCGGTGGTGGTCTGATTGGTGACGTTTACACGAACACCAACGTACAGATTGGTCTCCGTACGACAAGCCAGACATTCGACAGCAATACATACAATGAGTCAAACGGCACGCTGTTCATCAACAAGAATATATACGGTGGTAACGACGTATCTGGTACCATCGGATATAAGAATGAGGAGCATACTGCAGGTTATGGTACTCACGTGAACCTCCACGGTGGTACGCTCTACGGAGACGTTTACGGTGGTGGTAACGGTAACTACCTCTATGCACTCGGTGTGAATGGTGAGAAGAAGGTTACACCTAACGAGCATTATCTCAAGACTAATGTCTTCGAGGGTTATGACCTTGTATATACAGTGCCGATGCGTGACGGTATGATTTCATCTTCTGTTGCCAGTGATGCACAGAAGATTGTGAACATCGCATCTTATCGTCCATCTACCATCGAGGCAAACATCCAGCTCCATGGTATGAACGCAGATAACAAACTCGTCATCGAGGGTGATGTCTTTGGTGGTGGTAACGCTGCTACTGTGGATGGTGTCGTAAGTGCCGGTGGTGTGAACAGCGCTAAGGTTAACTTCAACATCAAGGATTACATCAAGGTAGGTGGTATCTACCTCGGTTCCGACGGTGATGCGCTCTTCAAGGACTCAGAGGATAACCCATTCCTCTCGAACTTCCAGACCATCAACAACATCAACCTTGAGGATACAGTGATTTGGGATACAGACCCTGCCAACCATGGTATCAAGGAGAAGTATCTTGCTGTGAAGAATGAAGACCGTCCTCTCGTCTATCCACACTTGCTGGACCTTTACTTCCAGCCTGTGGAGATGTCTGTTCAGCCAACAGTGCTGTGGAACGGTTCGGAAACAGGTAACGTGACGGATGCTACTATCGGTATCTTCTGCTGTGGTGGTAACCGTGGTAACATGAACGTTTATCCTGCTTCTTCAGGTACGAACAATGGTAATGTCGTGGACATCAAGTTCCCTGACGACCTCGTAATCACTGGACATATCATAGGTGGATGTAACAATGCCAACTATGTATGGCACAACTCGGCAACTGGTAACGTGACAACTCACGTCGGTGGTTATCTGCTTGGTGAGCGCAAGTCTGAGAATCCTATGATTCGCCTGCTTGTTAAGAACAAGTTCAATCCATCGGTTGTTGAGATTACATCTGACAATGTATCTCATAACGAGTATAGGGGCGGCAACGTCTATGGCGGTTGCTACAGATCAGGTAACATCATTGGTGACGTTATCGTTGACCTCCGAAGCAACATGCTGAAGGGATTGCGTACTGAATACTTCGATAATATCACTGATATAGGTGCTTCTGCATGTAACGTATATGGTGCCGGTTATGGTACTAACAGCTACGTCTATGGTGACACTAAGGTCATCGTTGGTGCAGAGACCGTATGTAAGACAAATGATCCTCTCACTATTAACGACGGTAATGGTGCCAAGGGTTCTACACCTTTAGTCGCTAATGCTACGTATGAGGTATTCAATGACCAGGGTACTTCCGCTAACTATATCTTCGGTGGTGGTCTGCAGGGTAACGTAGTAGGTAATGCTACTGTACGTTATCTCAACGGACGCACACTCCACTCTGTAACAGGTGGTTCATACGCCGGTTACCTCTGGGGTAGCACTCAGGTGCTCGTAGGTTATCCTGACTATTACACTGTCAAGGAAGGCAAGCAGGGCGTCTATGCTGTTAAACGTAAGGATGAGAGCACAGACAACCTTAGCCAGACTACGGTGAATATTAAGGGTGCCACTGAGCAGGCCATCAAGCAGGAGATTAAGCTCATGGCTGGTGACATCATCGCACCTACGCTTTATGAGTCAATCATCGATGCTAATCCGACATTTGCTGTTGGCGAAAGCAAGGAGGCATTCACTAAGACATCTACAACTCCATCATACGCAAATGGTTGGGAAGATGTTGACATCAATGTCGGTGAGGCTATCTATGGTGGCGGTTACTCATTGGCTTCTGGTTCTTCAGTGATGGCAAACAACACCATCGTGCTGAAGTATGACGATCAGTACAACACCGATGAGGCAACTACAACAATGACATCTGTTGGCTATGGTGGTAACACCACTATGATAGTATGGGATAATGTTCCAGATACTAACAACGATGGATATGCTGATGTACCAGGAAATGACGACAGGGATCACTTGACCATTTCTCAGCAGGAGATGACAGAGGTTGACCTGCCTCATGGCACAGACCTCTTCGGATACTACTATAAGGATAGGTATAATCACTATCATTACATCTATGAGGAGAACAAGTACTTCCAGGGTCTGGAATATCCAAAACCACCTCTCTATACTGGTACCTATGTATCAGCATATGATTTCGAGGCAGAGGGTGGTATGTATGGTGACGGTCACTTGTCATTCTCTGAGGGCTTCCGTACTGGTGAGATCAAGGGTTATGGCTACAATGGTGGTAGAACCATCGAGGGAGCCCGCCTGATGAACTCATTCCAGCGAATGGATATCCTGCGTGTAGAGGATTGTAACGTCATCATGCTTGGTGCGCGTGACTACGCTACCAACGTGACCAACACGACCCCATACTCTATGTCACGTATCGGTGAGCTTCAGATGGTAAGTCGTATTGATGACCGTGCAGATTTGCAGTCAGTTTCCTATATCACAATGGAAGATTCTATTCAGGGTGATAAGGGTGCACGTAACTTCCTCGGATTGTCTAACAACATCCTCTATGTAGGTTGTATCTATACCAATACTCCGTTCTCAGCTAAATGGCATGACTATGAGAACAAACTTGGTACAGGTGACGATGCAGTGTCATACCAGCAGAAGAAGCAGAGTTATATCAATGCTTTCTATCCTGATAAGACTGACAATGTTAACTTCCAGAAACGTAACGATGCTACAGCCAAGAATATGATTGGTGTATCATCTGGTTATGCTCTGAAAGTACAGAATGTGACAACGCGTGTTGTTGGTTCTAAGGATCTTGAGGGTCAGGACAAGACCACACAGGTTGACTCTGTATTCTATGGTCCTATCGTAGGTGTTGCTGAGGTGAACCTAATGAGTTCTCGTCTTGACGAGGGTGGTGGTTACATCTATGCTGACAATATTCACAAACGTCCAGCTGATGATGCAACGAGCAGCAATGGCCCTGGACAGCCTGACTTCCTTATGACAACGGGTAACTTCGTGTTCCCACATAACGCACAGGGACGTTATATTCTTGATGATTGTTACGTTAAGCGTTATGATGAGACACTTGGTGCTAACCCAGCAACAGAGGAAGAGCCAGCGCACTACTGGTATATTGAAGGATATAACTATTTCTATAATATCCACATCACTGGTTATACATCAGACTCAAGGAATGAACCTCTTAAGTTTGACAGTGATAACACTGACCTCCTTACCATCATGAAGGGTGCGAAGAAGGGACAGAAGGTGACTCTGCACAGCATACGTTGGCGTAGTGAGCACATAGGTACAGATAAGTCTGACGATAAGTATGACGAGTGTGATATTGATGGTGGCTATTACAAGATTGGTAGTAATCTTAAGGTTACAGACCAGCCTGGTACATATCCTGCATCGATGACTCAAAATCCATCAGTATATGGAACAGTTCCAACAGGTGTTGGTGTAGATACATTAGGACAGCGTTGGAATGATACCTATTATAAGCTGCGTTTAAGTGCACATGATGACACAACGCTCGTTTATAATGAAGCTCCAGTTGTGGTTGAAGGACAGTCAAAGACACCTGTTCATGGTGATTTGCAGCGTGCTACCAACATGACAACGTCAACAGTGTTGAATGGCGAGTTGATTACTGATGAGCCTGTCATTGCAATGCAGTTGGTTGATGCAGTGGATAATACCACTGAGGCATACTATAACCGTCACCTTTCAAAGACATGTAAGGCAACTGTGGTACTGACAGTTCCTGCACTTGACGAGAAGGGAGAACAGGAAAAGGGTTATACTACAATCAATGCTATTTATACCACGGATAATCATGTCGGTTTGGAAGATAAGGTAGGTAAGGATGCAGATATTAATATGTCTGGTACATATTATTTCTTCAACGACAATACCCATGAGTATAATCAGCTTGATATGTCAAAGTTGAAGTATCATTATGGTACTGCTATGGACAACCTTTCATATAAGACGATAACGAAACTGTCAACGAATGAGGATGGTCTCTTTAAGGTTACTTATCTGGAAAATCCTGATGATCCTACTTCTGAGGTTGTGGCTTCTTCTCCTGTGACAAACATCTTCTTGTATGATACTCGTGATTACACATACACTCTGTATCTGTCAATAGACTACGTTCAGGGTCCTGAGGTGCGCGGTCACATCGACATCGAGAACTGTGCATTGCCAGGCGAGATGGTACGTCTCACAACCAAGAACGTGAAGATCAGTGCTGACGACTCTATGGCTCCGATAGGTTATTACTGGCGTATCGGTATGCGTGAGAAGGATGAGGAGCATGGTGGTTGGAAGTTCGTTGACGAAGCCAAGTGGGTACCAAGCACAGCTACAGTGGCAGGTGCTCCTAAGGGTTACGACTCTTACAAGCAGAATGGCCCTGTACAGAACGGTGTATTCAAGGGTGCTGTCTTCGATGAGACAGACGGTTACCTCGATGTACCAGTTTACTACTTCATGAACGGTTATGGCGTACAGTTCGGTATCGAGTTCAACGGTCTTGAGGGAACTATATTCCCAGTGAATATGGCAACAGCTGACACTCTGCTCGTTCACAACTTCCACCGTATGGCTACGCACGCTCCGAAGAACGAGAGTCTGCATCTGCACCTCTCTGAAGCTGTGGCACGTGTTCAGGCACACGAGATGTATCTCGACAGCCTGAAGGCTTGGAATGACTTTAAGGCACTCACAGAAGAAGCTCAGAATGCAACGACTAACAAACCAGTCAAGCCAGTATATGTTGCTCCGCTCAACGAGCCACGCATATACATCATTGACGAGGAAGACTTGCATGACTTCTATTGCTTCATTGACAGCGTAGGACGTTACGATAAGAACAATTGGAAGAAGACGGTTCAGCTCGGCAACCCGGCAAGTCCATATCCAGTTCCAACGGGCGGTAAGTACGCACAGTTCTATCTGCAGGACAACATATCGTTCTACCAGCAGTATTATCATAGACCATTCTATGACTTCGAGGGTGAACTTGACGGTATGGGTCATACCATCGATCTGACAAACAAGGATCGTGTAACAGATGAACTTGCTCCAACGCTCTTGAATAAGGTCAAGGGTCATGTCTATAACCTCGGTGTTGTAGGTAAGCCATTGGCAGACGGCGTTGTTGATGAAGAAGGTGCAGATCCTGTTGCTCACATACACAACAGCTTCGTATATGGTTTGAAGAATAAAGTCGGTGTACGTGTACTCAGTGGTTCAGCAACTAAGGCTAACCCAGCACTTGACAACTGTTATGACCTGACCAATGCGGCAGATGAGGACTTCAAGTACGGTAAGATTGCATACAACCTCAACCGTTACTATCTGGAGGAGCGCTTCCGTCGTGGTTCAGAGGAGGCAACACCAAACTATGACAGAATTGAAAAGTACTTCGGCAATGAGGACTTCATGTATGCTCGTCGTGCAGACTACCGCACAGGTAAGGTTACTGGTGTGACATACCTCCGCACAGGTAATGACGATCTTCCTGCATATGGCAGCAACAGTACTCGTCACATGAAGAGTCACGGTATTGATGCAGCTCGTGGTGAGAAGGTTTACCTGACACAGGCAGAGGCAAATGCATGGAACACTCGTTACAATGAGGAGTATGCATACGAGATTGAGGACGGCAGTGGTTCACCACGTCACCTCACAGCAGATCCTTATAGCACGAACACGGTGAAGAGGGTTATCTATCATGCACTGTTCAACCAGGCAGGTTATAACAAGGCAGTAGGTGTGGTTGCAGAAGGCGACTCGCTGCGCAACGACTACATACTGTTCGGTCAGAACCTCACTGCAACAGCAATAGATACCATACCAGCCGTTATCACAAGCTGTGTGAACATCGATGCTGCAAACCGCGTATGGCGTGCAAGTGGCTTCTATGGTTCGAAGAAGGATGAAGGTTTCTACCACAATGCTATGACCAACATGGCAACATCCGCTCTTGATCCACGTCTCACGGCTATCGATTTCACATGTTATCGTGACGGTGAGGTAACCAAGTCGAACTACAAGCAAGGCTTCAGTACAAGTGTTGAGGGTACGGCAACAGACCTTCAGGATGTAGCTTATGCTCCGACTAAGGATATGCCAAATGACGCATCTTACTGGAGATTCACTGTAGGCAACGATGAGGTTACTCAGAACCTGCTCGTTTACACTGCAAGCGGTGATAACATCAGTAAGAAGGTCGGTGACGAGATTGACGGTATCGGTTATAAGGCTGATAGAGATGAAGCTAACATCAAGGGTCATCAGGTTGTGATGGGCGCACCAAACAACACGGCAGCCCTGTTGCACCTCGTTGATAAGGAGAACTTTAACGCTCCAATAGCGTTCATAGCATCAAGTGCATGGTATGACCGTGTACCGAAGAACGAGACTGGATTCGTTGAGACTGCTGGTAAGGGATGGGCAAGCATCTGTCTGCCTTACACAGTCAAGAAGACTTCTCTCTCAATACCTATCGAGCGCTTCTATGACTACGCCGATGAGCAGGCAGATCCTACACACGTTCGTAACACCAAGAAGTGTGACCAGGATACTATCACCTACTTCTTCGGTGAGATGGATACCAACGAGAATCCTAACATCATCAACCACGAATATTGGTTGCGTGCTATGGATGGTGCAGAGGTATCAGGTGGTACGGTGAAGGCACACTTCAAGCGTCCGCTCCTGTCACTCGATGGTAATAACAAGGAAGACGCAGGCGGTGGCTTCGCAGCATACACACCGTTCATAGTAAGCTTCCCAGGTGAGCAGTTCTATGAGTTCAATATGAATACAGAGGACGAATATGGTAATCCGCAGAAGATAACGTTCAGTGCAACCAATGCTGACATTGCCGTTACCAGTGATGCTCTGCCATTGACAGTTCAGACTGTTAACAGTGGTACACAAGACTATGCTCACTATGGTGCGATGATGAACGATGCAAACGAGGATGGTGAATCTAAGTATGCTATTGCTCTGAATGATGTAAACGAGGATAATACTGGCGACCTCTTCAAGATGGGTTCTCCAATCTATCCGTTCCGCTCTTACATCCTGAATACTGCTCATAGTGATGGTGGTGCTAAGGCATCTGCTTACGCTGATATCGCTTATGAAAAGCCTGAGGTGATCTATATCGATGGTCTTGGCATCAGTCTTGAGGACAAGGGCATTGCAGAGCCAGAAACCGAGGATGTAATTGAGAGCAATGGTATGAAGATTTATCCGAGCGGCAGACGCATCGTGGTAGAGAGCACATACGCTACGACCATCAATGTTTACACTTCAAGTGGTCAGCTCGTCAGAGTTCTCGATGTTCGCCCAGGCACTTCAATCTACAGTGGCTTCGCAAGCGGAGTATATGTTGTAGAGCAGAAGAAGATGATGCTTAAGTGATAATTACAACTCTCTAAATAGAATATGTGGTTGCTCTGTATGAGCAACCACATATTTTTTAGATAAGATCTCTATGTTCTTTAGATAATAACTCCATTTTTTTTAGACTATATCTCTATTTTTTTAAGAAAAAAACTGGAAAATATTTGCACAGTTCAAAAAAAAGTAGTACCTTTGCACTCGCAAATGAGAAATTACTCGTTTGGGCGCTTAGCTCAGTTGGTTCAGAGCGTCTGCCTTACAAGCAGAGGGTCGGGGGTTCGAATCCCTCAGCGCCCACGATATATAAAAGAATAAAAACGAGTGATTGTCTTACTTGATACGCATCTTGCGTTCAAGGGCGCTTAGCTCAGTTGGTTCAGAGCGTCTGCCTTACAAGCAGAGGGTCGGGGGTTCGAATCCCTCAGCGCCCACCTCTCTCTCTCTCTAACTCTTTGGGAGGCTGTTAGCCAAGTAATTGGTTGCAGCCTCCTTTTTTATTGGGGTAAATCGGAATTATCGGAGTTGTCGGAGTATTCTGGGTACTCCGAGTATTCGGAATAATCTGAGTATTCGGATTATTTCTTAAAACTTAAAAGCCGCTTCATGTGAAGCGGCTTTTAAGTTCTTCTTCGGATATAATACTATAGATTATCTTTCCGTCGGGGGTGTATCGTGGTGTATCAGATTTAAAGAGATTCTTAAGCATTGTCTGCATAGCCTCTGTCGAGAGTATCTCTCCGTATGGGGTGGCAGCTTTCCTTGCCAGTGACGAGGCAAGGATGGTGTGCACTTCCTCTGTCGCTGTTGTTCCACATTCTGCGGCATCGTTGACGAGGTCGTTTACCAGCCTCACGGCATCCAGTCCGCCAAGTCCAGAGGGTATGCCCTCCACTGCATAGCTGTTGCCACCGAGGTTCGTCAGTTCAAAGCCCATTACTGTCAGTTCTTTGATGATGCGGGGCAGTTGCTCTGCAAGTGCAGGAGCGAATTGTACAACCTCAGGGAATAAAACCTTTTGTGTATGCGCTGTGTGGTTTTTGAGTGCCTCCATGTACTGTTCGAAGAGTATTCGTTGGCTTGCACGGTGTTGGTCTGCAATCAATAATCCCTCATTCTGCGGTATTACGATGTATTGCGCATAGAGTTGCATTGGAGAGTCCGTATTGATTACAGTAGGAGAAACATCTACTGCAGGCGTTTCCGGTAATATCTTGTCGTCATAGTCGAAAGGTACAAAAGACTCCTCAATGTCTGTGTCGTTCTGCTTTGATGGGGTAGGGAAGAGGTCATCCCAGCCTTTCGCACTTCTTCCAGAGTATTCAGAAGATGTTTTCTTCTGAGACGAGGGAGTAGTATTGAAAGGGTTGTATTGCGGATTAAAGTTGATGCTTGGCTCCGTAATGTCTATATTGCTGTTTGGGTTGAATACCGGGATGTCAGGTTTTCCTTCAGTGTCAAAGTCAAGTTCATTCAGTCTGAACTGTCCAACGGCATTTCGCACCGTAGCCATTAATATCTGCCATATAGACTGTTCGTTGTCAAACTTTATTTCCGTCTTGACAGGATGTATGTTTACGTCGATATCCTCTGGGTTGACGGTGAAGTAGATGAAATAAGACACCTGTTCACCTTCCGGTAACAGTCGGTCGTATGCACTCATTACAGCTTTGTGGAAGTAAGGGTGCTTCATGTATCGTCCGTTGACGAAGAAATACTGATGGCATCCTTTCTTCTTGGATGATTCGGGTTTTCCCACCATGCCTGTGATGTTGCACAGAGTCGTTTCTGTGTTAATGGTGAGCAACTGCTGTGTAATGCGTTTGCCAAACACGTCAGCGATGCGCTGGGCTGTGTTAGATGCTCGCAGACACATCGTTTCCATGCCGTTGCTGTATAGAGAGAACTCTATTTCGGGATATACGAGAGCTATACGCTCGAATGCCTGCATGATGTTGCTCATCTCTGTGGCATTCGATTTAAGGAATTTCCTTCGAGCAGGAATATTGAAAAAGAGATTCTCTATAAGAAAATTACTTCCCACTGGACATGACACCACCTCTTGTTCCATCACCTTTGAGCCGGCAATGATAAGACGTGTTCCAACCTCGTTGTCTGTGGTGCGCGTTGTCAGTGTCACCTGTGCCACGGCGGCGATAGATGCCAGCGCCTCGCCACGGAATCCCATGGTATGCAGTGAGAACAGGTCGTTGGCTTGCCGTATCTTTGATGTGGCATGACGTTCAAAACTCAGGCGCGCATCGGTATCAGACATACCGCAACCATCATCAATGACCTGAATATAAGTCTTGCCGGCGTCACATACCAAAACCTTGATATGCTTGGCACCAGCATCAATGGCATTTTCCACCAATTCCTTGATTACAGAAGCGGGGCGTTGTATCACCTCACCAGCAGCAATCTGATTGGCTACGGAGTCTGGAAGCAGTTGAATGATATCCATTATGTTAGAAAGATTTTATTTTCTTTTGGGTGGTTCCCTTCGTCTCTCTTGTTTAAGTTCTGTGCCTTTTGCCTTTGGTATCCATACGAATATGTCGTCTTTAGAACGAGGACGCATATAGTCGAACCAGGCGAATGATGGCAGTTTATGTTTCTCAGGAGGTGTCTGTGTCAAAGGGTAAAGTGTGCCGGTGCTTGCACACATCCATATTTTATAAAGTTTGCGTTCTGGGGTGAGATACATTTTAAGCGTATCAGTCTCGGTATAGTTCAGACCGATGATGGTAGTGTCGGCCTCGTCTATGGGGTAGTACACCACCTGCACGTTTGATACTGCCCAATTTTCCCGCAGTTTACCATCAACGAAATAAGCACGCATGTCACGGCTCGCAATCTGGTTGAAGTGCACGGAGTCGCTCATCTGCTGCACAGACAGCGCTTGTCCCAACACCTCGGCGTATCTCACGGTAGAGTCGTTCATGTATACGAGAATCTTCTCACCGAGTAGTTGGTTGCCCTGTGTCCACACTACGGGGTCTTTGTACATCGTCATACACGAATCCACGGAGTGGAACACGAGAGAGTCGCAGACAGCCTGCAGGTCGTTGCGGTAAGCCCTGACGTGGTTATAGCAATAAACCTCACGCTGTACAGAGTCAGTGTTGATATATAAGGTGTGAATACGTATGGTATCGCCGTGCATCCACAGAGTGTCCTGCTGTGAGTAATCTACCGCTACGGCGTTTCGTGTTACAAAGCCGTCTCCTGTCTGGTCATTGTATATGCAATGGTCAGCAATGAGCATATTCCGGTTGAGTGTGTCTTTGTATATGACATTGCCATATCCCTCGTTTTCGCCTGTTCGGTCATTGTGATACAGGCTGTCGGCAGTTATTTCCTTTGCGCCGTTGTATATTGTTGAGCGCCCAAAGAGTTCAGAACGTTCTGTTGAGGTATTGTAATAACTGTCGGTGGTGTTTACCTTGCTGCCCTTCTGTGTTATCACCGATGGTCCTGTGACATGAGCCAGAGAGGTGCGCTCGTCATATATCAGAGTGTCGGTCTCAATGCGCAGTCCCTTGTCGTTGGTCAGTATCACATTGTAATAGAACTCAGAGTGGTTGGAGTCCATATAGTGTCTGCCCCAGTCGGCTGTCAAAACGTCCTTTTTGCTTGTCAGTTTGATGCCCGCAGAGCCGTAGGCATCAGCTATGCCATACATGCGGTCGTAGTCGAGAGTGTCGCAATACAGTTTGGAACCACGGTGTGTCAGTATCACATTGTCCCAAACGTGTCCCATCTCGTCATTGCCGTCATAATAGCCGCGGTCGCCCACAAGTGTCAGCGTATCGCCCTGGCGCATCTTTACATGACCGTAAGCCTCGAAAGAGTTAGACGATTCATAGTAGTATGCACTGTCGCATGTCAGATGCATACCCTTATGCAGGAATGACACTTTGCCCTTCACAAACTGTGCTCCTGGGTGTGCACCATATACATCGTACGACAGCAGGTCGGCATGCTGCAGATATACGCGGGTGTCGGTCTTTCGTGCTACTGCACGTTGACGCTTACCCTTTGCACCAACGATAGTGCAAAGGGTAAGCGTCATTAGAACCAGCACAGCGGTTCTGAGGTTTATGTGTCTTGTATGCTCTATAAGAATTAAGAGTTAAGAGTTAAGAATTAAGATTTAGTATTATGCATTGTGCATTGTGAATTATGCATTGTGCATTACCTAATCCATCCTTCGTATTCAAAATCGCAGTCCTTATACTCTGCCGGTATTCTTACGTATGTATTCTTTATCTTATCCTGTACCCAGTCTTTTATCTTCTTGTCCCGAGCCTTCTCAAGCACGATATTGCTCATTACCTGGAAATCCTCGGTGATGGTGGCCTTGTGCATTTCAGTACGATTACGCAGCTTTGCTATTGCGCAGACCGTCTTTCCGCGAGAATTAATCATGGTGAAAGGCTTGGAAATCTCGCCTACAGCCAAAGGGGCGATGGCTCTTGCCACTTCGGTGGGGAGGTCTTTCATTTCGAAGCGAGAGGTGCGTTTGCCGTCTTCGGTAGGATTTGACATTATGCCACGGTTGTTCTTCGTGTCTTTGTCGTCAGAGATGTATGTGGCAGCCTCGTCAAAAGGAAACTTTCCCGCATTGATGTCAGCAGTTATTGAATCAAGGCGTGCCATAGTCTCGTTGATTGCCTCCTGTGATACACGTGGCTTGCGCAGAATGTGGCGAACCTTTATCTTGTCACCGCGTTTGTCAATAAGCTGGATGATATGGAAACCAAATTCCGACTCCACGACCTTGGAGATTTTCTTCGGGTCGGTGAGGTTGAATGCCACCTGTGCAAAACTTGGATCAAGCATTGCACGGCCAACATAATCCATCTCGCCACCTTGGCGGGCACTGCCTGGGTCTTCAGAGTATAGACGTGCGAGAGTTGCAAACGAAGTGCGTCCCGACTGAACACGTTCTGTGTAGTCGCGCAGGTCCTCCTTCACCTTGTTGATGTCCTCGATAGGTATGCGTGGCTGTATTGTGACAATCTGCACCTCCACAGTTTGTGGCACAATGGGGATGCTGTCCTCTGGAAGGTTACGGAAATAGTTGCGTACCTCACTTGGTGTCACCGTCACGTTCTCCACTATCTGGCGACGCATACGCTGAGACAGTTCGCGGTTTTTGAATTCATCGTGCAGCTCATTCTTCATCTCTGCGATGCTCTGCTTGCGATATTCCTCCAGTTTCTCCTTAGAACCGATCATCTGAATCCAGGCATTGATCTGTTGCTCTACGCCCTGTGCTATCTCAGCCTCAGTAACCTCGATGCTGTCTATGGCAGCCTGGTTGATAAACAGTTTTTGTACGGCAATCTGTTCAGGTATTCTGCAATCGGGGTTTCCGCCCCAGTCAACGCCCTCCTGTTCGCCCTGCAGGCGCATCACTTCGATGTCGGAGCGCAGGATTGCTTCATCGCCAACGACCCACACCACCTCGTCGATGTAGTTGGTGTTGTCATCAGACATTGCCGGCAGCAATGCGGCTGTCAGCAGTGTAGCGGAAACTATCAGTGAAGATTTTTTCATCTGTTTCTTTATTCTTTTACTTTACGGTAGCGAGCACCTCTTTGTTAACGGTTATTGGATAGCGTTTTTTAAGTTCTTCTATCCAGCTTTTCTCCATGATCTCCTGGTAGTCGGCCACGACGAGCGCCTTCACGTCACCCATTTCTTCGGGAGCGTTGAGCACCTTGCCGTATGTGGCGGTGTATGGAAAATCTTTCTTTTCTTTCACCTTGGCTTCGCTGTTGCCAAATATCTCGCGGTCAACGATGCCGTTAGTGCCTTTCTTGAAGATGCCCTTCTCCACGCGTATGCGCAGTACGGAGTCATTGTTGAAAGTATTTCTCAACAATGGAGCCCATTCGCTGAAATCATGTCCCATGACACAGTTTTTCACAGCCTCGATGTCTTCTGCGTTGCGTGTGTAGTATGCAATACCCTTGAAGCGTGGCTCTTCCCAAGTGTATTTTTTCTTGTTCTTCTTCCAGAAAGCCTCAAGTCCTTTCTCGTCTTTTGCAGCCTTCTCCCATACCTCACGGTTGCTTATCTCATAGAGCAACAGTCCGTCATGATATTCCTTTATGAGATATTTCATGTTCTGGTCGATGGCTGAAATGGAGTCGCTGCGCATGTCCATCACGGCTTCCTCCGTGGTATTGCGCTGCTGTGCAATGTTTTTCAGTCTGTTTTGTGCCAGAGCCTTTCGTATGTTGCGTTTCTCTATATACGCCATGATGGTGTTGCGTAGAGAATCGTATGGGGCAAGCGACTTACGCTCATTCAACTTGATAATGTGGAATCCCACCTCCGTCTGTACGGGTTTGCTGAATTCGCCGGGTTTGAGGGCAATCATGGCAGCCTCGAACTTCTCAAGCAACTGTCCTCTCGCTACCTGACCGATGCGTCCGCCGTTTGAAGCCGTGCCAGGGTCTTCGCTATACTGCTTGGCGATTGTTTCAAAATCGGCGCCAGCCACTAAGACGTTATATAAGGAGTCAGCTCGCATTTGCTTGCGCTTCAGCACTTCCTCGCTGTCGTTCTGCTTCACATGCATCAGTATGTTGCTCACGTCGTAGAGACCATTGACACCAATACGATTGTTCTCCTCGTCATACAGACGGCGGGCCTCCGCTTCCACGTCAGCCTCGTTGATGAGTGTTGGCAGTATCTGCTGGTCGCGGTACTGGCGAAACTCCTTGTTGTATGATGTCAGAGTGTCGAGGTGTGCGTCAAGTGCCGCCTGCACCTTACGTTTGTAGTTGGCAAACAGTTCCACATACTCGTCCACCGTCTTGCGGTCGATGACATCCTCACCATTGTTCTTCTGGAAAGAATACACGAACTCAGAGCGTGGCACAGGTTTGCCTGCCACTGTCATGATGATTGGGTCATCCTGCGCAGAAACGGACGCGGCACAACCAATGATGCCAAGTGCCAGTAATGCAAGAGTCTTTCTCATTATATAATATAATCTGTAGTCTATATATAAACCGTAAACTGTAAACAATAAACCGTAAACTGCAAACTGCTTACTGTGGACGGCTGTAGTTAGGAGCCTCGCTGGTGATGATCACCTCATGCGGATGACTCTCAAGCATACCAGCGTTGGTGATGCGTGTGAACTTGGCATCGTGCAGTGCGTTGATGTCTTTCGCACCGCAGTAACCCATGCCAGAGCGCAGTCCGCCTACGAGCTGGTAAATCACCTCCTGTACGGTTCCTTTGTAAGGCACACGACCGGCAATGCCTTCCGGCACAAGCTTCTTGGCTTCCTTCACGCCACCCTGGAAGTAGCGGTCGGCAGAACCCTTCTCCATAGCCTCGAGCGAACCCATGCCGCGGTATGACTTAAACTTACGTCCGTTGTAAAGGATTGTCTCACCCGGAGCCTCCTCGGTACCTGCAACGAGTGAACCTACCATTACTGAGTAACCGCCGGCAGCGAGGGCCTTCACCACGTCGCCAGAGTAGCGCAGGCCACCGTCAGCGATAAGAGGAATACCCGTGCCCTTCAATGCAGAAGCTACGTCATATACGGCAGACAACTGTGGTACGCCCACGCCTGCCACCACGCGTGTGGTGCAGATAGAACCAGGACCGATACCCACCTTTACGGCATCGGCACCTGCCTCAACAAGAGCCTTCGCAGCCTCGCCTGTAGCGATGTTGCCCACAACGATGTCAACCTCTGGGAAGGCAGCCTTTGCCTCGCGTACCTTTTCTATTACGCCAGCAGAGTGACCGTGTGCGGTGTCAATGATGATGGCATCAACGCCGGCCTTTACCAATGCCTCCATGCGCTGGAACGTGTCGGCTGTTACGCCCACACCTGCAGCCACGCGCAGACGGCCCTTGGAATCCTTGCAGGCCATTGGCTTGTCCTTTGCCTTGGTGATGTCCTTGTATGTGATAAGACCCATGAGGTGGTTGTCGTCGTCCACCACGGGCAGTTTCTCAATCTTATGTTCGAGCAGTATGCGGCTGGCATTCTCAAGGTCAGTCTTCTGATGGGTCACGATAAGGTTCTCGCTTGTCATCACCTCGTCAATCTTCCTTGACATGTCTGTCTGGAAGCGCAGGTCGCGGTTTGTCACGATGCCCACGAGCTTGTTGTCGCTGTCAACCACGGGGATGCCGCCGATGTGATACTCAGCCATTATGTCGAGTGCATCCTTCACTGTCTTGCCGCGCATGATGGTCACGGGGTCGTATATCATGCCGTTCTCGGCACGCTTCACGATAGCCACCTGACGAGCTTGTTCCTCTATAGGCATGTTCTTGTGTATCACGCCGATGCCACCCTCACGGGCAATGGCGATGGCCATAGGAGCCTCTGTCACTGTGTCCATGGCAGCGGTGACGAAAGGAATCTTCAGGTCAATGTTACGTGAGAACTTGGTACTGAGCTCCACCTCGCGTGGCAATACCTCAGAATAAGCGGGAATAAGCAGTACGTCGTCAAAGGTGATACCTTCCATGACTACTTTGTCTTCAATGAATGATGCCATAATATATTCTGTATTTTTTAATTGAAATTTGGGTGCAAAGTTACAAAAAAAAAACGAGACTGCACTACTGCTACACCTTTTTTATGTGTATATTAAAGCAATTTAACCATTACGTGGTGTTGTATTATTGTAAATGTCGTATTCTTTTCGTACCTTTGCGGCATGATTTTTCCATTTAACTACCTGCAGACGCTTGGTGAATACCTTGTGCTGATGTGGCGTGCCATTGCCATACCAGACCGCTGGCGTATGTTCATGAAACAGTATGTAAAGGAGATGTCGCAGCTTGGCGTTGACTCCATAGGCATCGTGTTGCTGATATCTTTCTTCATCGGTGCGGTGATATGCATACAGATGAAGCTCAACATACAGTCGCCGTGGATGCCCCGCTGGGTAAGCGGCTACACCACGCGTGAGATTATGCTGCTTGAGTTTTCGAGCAGTATAATGTGTCTTATCCTTGCCGGCAAGGTGGGCAGTAACATCGCCTCCGAACTTGGCACCATGCGCGTGACGCAGCAGATAGATGCTCTCGACATCATGGGCGTGAACTCTGCCAACTATCTCATTGCGCCGAAACTTCTCGGACTTATCACGCTGATGCCATGCCTCGTAATCTTTGCCGACGGTATGGGCATAGTGGGTGCATACGCCACGGCATACATAGGACATATACTGTCGCCTGACGACCTGACTCTCGGCCTGCAGCATGCCTTTAACCCCTGGTTCATCTGGATGTCGATAATCAAGAGCATAGTGTTTGCCTTCATCATTGCCAGTGTGTCGTCATTCTGCGGCTACACCGTGACCGGTGGTTCGGTGGAGGTGGGCAAGGCCAGTACCTCGGCAGTGGTGAACAGCAGTATCCTTATTCTCTTTGCAGATGTATTCCTAACGCAGTTGCTGTCGTAGTGGTTTTTGAGGAGTTAAGGGGAGTTAGTAGGAGTGATAGAGGAGTGATAGAGGAGTGATAGGGGAGTGATAGAGGAGTGATAGGGACAATACGTATGTTGTATTATATTGTGTTGGATGAAAAGAAGGGATGTCAAATACATTTAAAAATATATTAGCGTGGCAGAAAGCGTATCAGTATTGCTTGGCTGTATATAGGAATACCGCAAATTTTCCGGAATTTGAGAAATATGGCCTGCGCTCACAGTTTACAAGAGCGGCAGTGTCAGTCACGGCAAATATAGCAGAAGGTTATAGAAAGCTGAGCAAACAAGACAAACTGCGTTTCTTCAATATTGCACAAGGTAGTCTGGATGAGTGTAGAAATTATAACATGTTGTCTAAAGACTTGGGTTATATAACGGAAGAACAATATAATGAATTGGAATACCTTGCAGATGGTTCAAGTAAATTCTTGAATGCTTATTGTGTAGGTATAGTGAGAAAAAGTGGGGTAAAGGATGATTGAAAAAAGTGAAACGTAAGATTGATAGAATGAGATGTGGGGCAAGTTTAAAGTGAATGTGTTGGATGTGAATTAGGCAAGCCTAATGTCCCTATCACTCCCCTATCACTCCTCTATCACTCCTCTATCACTCCTCTATCACTCCCTTATCACTCCCCTTCACTCCCTTACAAAAGCTATCCCCCCCAAAAAAAATCTAAAAAATGATTGAAATAAAACACCTATATAAATCCTTTGAGGACAAGGAAGTCCTCATCGATATCAACGCTACGTTTGCGGATGGCAAGACAAACCTCATCATCGGACAGTCGGGCTCGGGCAAGACGGTGCTGATGAAAAACATCGTGGGACTGTTTACCCCTACAAAGGGCGAGATACTCTACGATGGGCGCAACTACGTGCAGATGTCGAAACACGAGAAAGTGGAGATGCGGCGCGAGATGGGTATGATATTCCAGTCGGCGGCGCTCTTCGATTCGCTCTCGGTCTTGGAGAACGTAATGTTCCCACTGGACATGTTCTCCACCATGACGTTGCGCGAGCGTACACATCGTGCCATGGAATGTCTCGACCGCGTAAATCTTACGGGTGCCGAAAAGAAATACCCTGGCGAGATATCCGGCGGTATGCAGAAGCGTGTAGCGATAGCGCGTGCCATAGCACTGAATCCCAAATACCTCTTCTGCGACGAGCCAAACTCTGGTCTTGACCCTAAAACCAGCCTTGTCATTGACGAACTCCTGCATGGCATCACGGAAGAGTTTGGTATCACCACCATAATAAACACCCACGACATGAACTCCGTCATGGGCATAGGCGACAAGATAATTTTCATCTGCAAAGGACGAAAAGAGTGGGAGGGTGACAAGACCATGGTGATGTCGGCCACGAATGAGAATCTCAACGACCTCGTCTTCGCTTCCGAATTGTTCAAGAAGGTGAAGAAAGTGGAGATGCGCGAACAGGAATAAATGAAAGTGCTAATCTTGCAAAAAACACATTGAAAATTTTGTATATAAAGAAATAATGTGTAATTTTGCAAATAGAAGTAGGGATTAAAATATGAAAAGCAGAAGTGAAATACTCAATATGGCAAGGGAAACCATACACAGCGTAGCACCAGAGGCTACGGTTAAGTTGTATGGTTCGGAGGCACGTGGAGACAGTTCTGCAGATTCAGATATGGATTTTCTTGTTATACTACCCATGGAGCGAGGTGCAGATTTCAGAAGAAAGGAAAGGGAAATAACCGAAGCGCTTCTCTTTAATGTAGAACTGGAAACAGGTGTAGAGATGAGTCCGTATGTTGTTCCGCTTGACTGGTGGAACAACCATCCCAACAGCGAGTATAAATACAATGTTGAAAACGAGGGAATCCTTCTATGAAGCAAACATTGAGCGCAGAAGACAGAAAGGCTCTGGTAAAGTATAGAATAGAACGGGCCTATGATACACTGAAGGAAGCAGACTATAATGCAAAGGGCGGATTATACAACATTGCAATGAACCGTTTGTATTATGCTTGCTATTATGCTGCATCAGCAGCATTGATTTCGATAGGTGTAAGTACGCAGACACATTCGGCTGTGCGTACAATGCTTGCATTGCATTTCGTGAAAGACGGGAAACTGGCAAAAAAGCATCTGACAACACTAACGCTGTTGTTTCATAATCGTCAATCATCGGACTATGATGATTTTATCTGCAATGACAAACAAACCTTTGACGAAAACAGAATACTTGCTCAGGAGTGTGTGGATGCTATCGGTAGTTTACTTGTAATGAAATAATGAAATGCTCTCGACTGCCTTCCGAACTGTTCAAGAAAGTGAAGAAAGCGGAGATGCGCGAACAGGGTGAATAACCCTATTCTTTTGTAAGAATAATCTAAAAGCAATCATATTACGAGGTAATTTGGTTGCTTTTACAGTGTAAATATAGTTTGATAAAATAATTAAAAAATGGAAAAGACATTAGTGATATTGAAACCCAGTTGTGTGATGCGTTCACTCGTGGGCGAAGTGACAAAGCGTTTTGAACAGAAAGGCCTGCGCCTTGCAGGCATGAAGATGTGCCAGCTCACTGACGAGCAGATGAGTGAGCACTATGCACAGCATAAGGGCAAGCCGTTCTTCCAGCAGTTGAAGGATGCCATGACTGTCACCCCCGTTGTGGTGTGCTGCTATGAAGGCATTGATGCCGTGGAGGTAGTACGCCAGATGGCAGGGCCGACGAGTGGGCGAAAGGCATTGCCCGGCACGATACGCGGCGACTTCTCCATGTCGTTTCAAGAGAATATCGTTCATGCCAGTGATTCGAAGGAGAATGCAGCCATCGAACTGAAACGTTTCTTCCGTGATGACGAGATATTTGATTACGATATGCCTTTGCAGGGCTTCCTTTACGCAGCCGACGAGCTGTAGAAATGTGAAAGGTGAAATGTGAAAGGTGAAATGTGAAAGGTGAGTCCACTCTTTACATTTCACCTTTCACATTTCCCCCTCCCTACGGGGGAGGGATGGGTTGGGGCTCCTTTTAATCCCATTCGTAGTTAAAAAAGCGGTATTTGTCTATAATAATCGTGGGATTGATTTTTTTTTCTGTTAAGATGTTAAACCTTGTTTTGTGTTGCTCCGTCACAATGATAAAAGAAAAAACAAAATGAAAAATAAATATTTGATGGATACAAAACAACGATTATGGGGACTTCTGTTAATCCTCGTTTTACAATCTTCTATTTTTGTTCTGCATTCCAAAGCGCAGGATTCTATTTCTACAACCAAACCAGCCATTACCGGTACACTTATTGACAAGGAGGAGAAGGAACCGCTTCTTCAGGCTACGGTGCAGGTACTCAAGGCTGCCGACTCTACTTATGTCAGCGGTGCGGTGAGCGACCTTGACGGTAATTTCTCCGTCAGTGTGCCTGAGGACGGCAAGTATATTGTCAAGATTACCAATATTGGTTACAAAGGCATTACTCGCAACGTGACCATAAAAGACGGTCAGTCATTCGCCTTCGGACGTCTGAACATGGAGACCGATGCCGTGATGCTGAAGGAGGTCGTTGCCAATGGTGTGGCAGCGAAGGTGATTGTGAAGGAAGATACCTTTATATATAATGCCGCTGCATACCGTACGCCGGAAGGTTCCGTCCTAGAGGAACTGGTGAAGCGTCTGCCGGGTGCGCAGATTGATGATAGCGGTAAGATTACCATCAACGGTAAGGAGGTGAAGAAGGTGAAGGTTGACGGCAAGGAATTCATGAGCGGCGACACACAGACTGCACTGAAGAACCTTCCTACGGCCATCATTGACAAGGTGAAGGCTTACGACGAGAAGAGTGACATGGCCAAGCTCACCGGAGTGGACGATGGAGAGGAGGAGACCGTGCTCGACTTCAACATCAAGCGAGGCATGAACAAGGGTATCATCAGCAACATCGACCTGTCCATCGGTACCAAGCATCGCTATTCGGAACAGGGAATGTTTGGAAGCATGAAGGATAACAGCCGACTGTTTATCATGGGCAGTGCCAACAATACCGGCGACCGTGGCTTCAGCACTGGCGGCCGTGGCGGTTTCGGCAACCGTGGCAACGGACTGCAGGCTAACAAGATGCTGATGGCAAACTACAACTATGAGATTAAGGACAAACTGAGAATCGACTTCGGTATCCAATGGAGACACGGCGACACCGACACATGGAACAAACGCTCCAGTGAGAATTTCGTGTCAACAGTAGGTTCATTCAGCAACAGCCTTTCACAGAGCTATGGCCGCAGCAACTCATGGAACTTCAACGGTCGCCTGGAGTGGAAGCCGGATACACTGACCACCATCTCGTTCCGTCCTTCATACTCTACATCATCCAACGACTCACGTTCTGACAGCCGCAGTATGTCATACAACTCTGACCCTTATTCATACGATGAGGTGAACGACCCACTCAACACTGCAGAGCTTGATGCCCTGAACAGGAAGATATACATGGAGAGCCTTGGTGCCGATTCACTGCTCATCAACGGCAGACAGAACAACTCCCTGAGCTACAGCACCAACAAGAACCTCAACCTGCAGCTCGTGGCATCGCGCAAACTGTCAAGCCGCGGCAACAGCGTGACCGTGCAGGCACGCTATCGCGACACCGACAGCGACAGCGAGTCACTGTCAACACAGAATGTGACGCTGTACCGTCCATCAACGGCTGACTCCATATATTATAAGAACCGTTACAACCTCACGCCGGGCGACAACAAGACTTTCTCGCTCACGGGTACATACTCGGAGCGCCTGTCAAAGTACTCGTTCCTGCAGTTGCGATATATGTATCAGTATAGCCACCGCACAAGTGAGCGTTCTACATACGACTTCTTCAACAAGGACGACTACAGTATGTTTGACGGTTTCTCCAAGACTGCCGACTGGGCTTACCGCAACTTCAATGCGTTTACGGATCCTTATGCGCCGCTCAGCACATATTACAGCGATTCACTCAGCCGCTACTCTGAGTACAACAACTATACGCACGAAATCGAGTTGACATGGCGTCGCGTGACTAACAATTACAACCTCAACCTCGGTATCATGCTGCAGCCACAGACACAGCACATGATATACGATTATCTGGGCAAGCACCATGACGTGCAGCGCTCGGTGACCAACTTCACACCGACGCTCGACTTCCGCTATCGTTTCACAAAGCAGAAGAGCATACGCCTGAACTACCGCGGCAACACATCGCAGCCGTCAATGACAGACATGCTGCCGATTACCGACGATACCGACCCGCTGAACATCTCTATGGGTAACCCAGAGTTGAAGCCGTCGTTCACACAGTCGTTCAGCGTGCGCTACAACAACTACGTGCAGAGCCACATGCGTACCATCATGGCGTTCATCGACTATTCGAACACCTCAAACAGCGTATCGAACATGACAACATACGACGAGCGCACTGGCGGACGCACCACCAAGCCGATGAACATCAACGGTAACTGGAACATCAGAAGCTCATTCATGTTCAACACTGCACTTGACACCGTGGGTGTGTGGAACTTGAGCAGCATGACCAACCTGTCATACCAGAACCACGTGAGCTACATAAACCTCAACCGTTCGGCTGAGGCCACGAAGAACTACACTCGTGAGACAAACATTTCTGAACGTCTGGGTCTGTCATACCGCAACTCATGGCTTGAGGTAGAGCCTAACGGCAACGTTACTTACAACATAGCAAGAAACAAGCTGCAGCCTAACGCTAACCTCGATACATGGCAGTTCCAGTATGGTGTTGACATCACGGCCACAGCGCCATGGGGCACGAGCATCTCTACCGGTGCGCACATGTCGTCACGCCGTGGCTACAGCGAGGCATCGTTCAATACGGACGAGTTTATTTGGAATGCACAGATATCGCAGTCGTTCCTGCAGAACAGGTCACTCACCGTCATGCTGCAGTTCTATGATATACTGAACCAGAGGAGCAGTTTCTCACGCAGCCTCAATGCTATATCGCGCAACGATACATACTACAACTCCATCAACAGCTACGCCATGCTTCACGTAGTCTATCGCTTCAATGCCTTCGGCGGCAAAGCCGGACGTCAGGCTATGCGTCAGGGACGCAACGGTGGCCGTGGTGGTGAAGGAGGTCCTGGTGCTCCTGGTCCTGGTGCTCCTGGTGGCCGTGGCGGCTTCGGTGGCGGCGGCTTCGGTGGCGGCGGCTTTGGCGGCGGTCCGATGGGCGGCGGAATGTTCTAAAGTGAAAAAGTGAAAGATTAAAGAATGATATAATTAAATAGTAAAAAAGTGAGTAAAAGAAAGTGGGTCACGTTTGACTGAAATCATACAGTCAATACGTGACCCACTTTTTTTATTATATCTTTCTTTTACTTCGACAGCATCTCGTGCATGTTCTTGGCAGCGTTGCGGCCGTCGCCCATGGCGAGGATTACCGTTGCACCGCCGCGCACGATGTCGCCGCCGGCATAGATGTTCGGACGATTAGACTGCATGCCCTCGTTCACCACGATGGTGTTCTTGCGGCCCAGTTCCAAACCCTTGATGCTCTGCGGCACGAGTGGGTTTGGTGATACGCCCACGGCTACTACCACCTGGTCAACGTCGATGGTCACTTTCTCGCCAGTCGGTTCTGGTGAACGGCGACCTGATGCGTCAGGCTCTCCGAGTTTCATCACCTCAAGCACGGCCTTTGATACGGCACCGTTCTCGTCGCCGATGTATTCTGCCGGGTTGTGCAGTGTGAGGAATGTTATGCCCTCTTCCTTGGCATGCTTCACCTCCTCCAAACGTGCAGGCATCTCTGCCTCTGAACGACGGTAAACGAGTGTGACGTTTGCACCCAGACGCTTTGCCGTACGGCATGAGTCCATGGCAGTGTTGCCGCCACCTACTACCAGCACGTTCTTGCCGAGGTTCATTGGTGTGTCAGTCTTCGGATTGGCTGCATCCATGAGGTTCACACGAGTGAGGTATTCGTTTGACGACATTATATTAATAAGGTTCTCGCCTGGTATGTTCATGAAGTTTGGCAGACCTGCGCCCGAACCTACGAAGATACCCTTGAAACCTGCCTTCTCCAAATCGTCAACGGATATTGTCTTGCCCACGATGACGTCAGTCTGGAAGTGAACGCCCATCTTGCGGAGGTTCTCTATCTCAACGTCAACGATGGCATTTGGCAGACGGAACTCAGGAATACCGTACTTCAGCACACCGCCAATCTCGTGCAGTGCCTCGAATACGTAAACGTCATATCCGTTCTTCACCATGTCGCCGGCGAATGACAGTCCTGCAGGACCTGAACCCACCACTGCAACCTTGATGCCGTTGGCAGGTGCAACCTCTGGCAGTGACATCTGTCCTGACTGTCTCTCGTAGTCGGCAGCGAAGCGCTCCAGATAACCTATGGCCACGGCAGGCTCGTTCATCTTCAGGTGTATGCACTTACTCTCGCACTGTTTCTCCTGCGGACATACGCGGCCGCAGACTGCTGGCAGTGCAGAGGTGTTCTTCAATACCTTGGCAGCGGCAAGGAACTGTCCGCGCTCTATGTTCTTGATGAATGAAGGTATGTTGATGCTGACTGGGCAACCCTCCATACATGTCGGCTTGCCGCAGTCAAGACAACGCTTGGCCTCGGTGAGCGCCATCTCCTTGGTGAGGCCTTTGTTCACCTCCTCAGTGCGTGTGGTGGCACGATATACCGGGTCGAGCTCTGGCATTACGACGCGTGGAATGGCGGTGCGCTCCTTCGGCTTCATCGACTTGCGCAGTTCGTCGCGCCATGCAGCGTTGCGGTCTGTCAGCACCTCAATGCTGTCATCCACAGGTGCAGCATCCATCGTCACCTCGGTGCTTTCCTTGGCGCATCCCTCACAGTCGCTGTACACATGCTCTGCATAGTGCTCCATCTCCTCAAGTTCTGCCTTCTTGAATGTACCCATGCGCTTGAACATCTCGTCCCAGTCAACGAGTGCGCCGTCGAACTCTGGGCCGTCGATGCAGACGAACTTCGTCTTGCCGCCGATAGACAGACGGCAGGCGCCGCACATACCGGTACCGTCAACCATGATGGTGTTGAGCGATACGTCGGTAGATATGCCGTATTTCTGTGTTGTGAGGCAAGAGAATTTCATCATTATCGGAGGACCGATGGCGAAAGCCTTGTCGATGTGCTCCTGCTCAGCAAATTTCTCTATACCGATAGTAACCACGCCTTTCTCACCCTTTGAACCGTCGTCGGTCATGATGATGAGCTCGTCAGACGATGCACGCAGCTCGTCCTCAAGTATTACGAGTTCTGCGGTACGTCCTGCCAGTACTGTCAGCACACGGTTGCCGGCGGCCTTCAGTCCGCGCACGATAGGCAGCATAGGTGCTGCACCCACACCACCGCAGGCACAGATAACGGTGCCGAACTTCTCAATGTGCGTAGGGTTGCCCAAAGGACCAACAACGTCAGCGATTTCGTCGCCCACATTCTTGTTGCACAGTTTTGTTGATGACAGACCCACCTCCTGTATTACGAGGGTGATGGTGCCGCGCTCCACGTCAGAGTCGGCGATGGTCAGCGGCATACGCTCGCTGTGCTTGTCAACGCGCACGATGACGAAGTTGCCTGGCTTGCGGCTCTTGGCAATCAGCGGAGCCTCAATTTCGAAAAGGAAGACCTTTTCCGAGAATTGCTTCTTGGTTACTATTTTGTACATAATGTTTTTGTTTTGTAATGTTCTCAATGATTACAATTTGCAAAGGTACGAACTTTTCTTGAAACAACAAAATTATTTCTTGAAAAACAGAGCGATGGCGTCCTGCATGATATCCGCATGGTCGAAGGCCAGTGGTGGCAGTTCTGCCAGCGGAAACCATTCCGCTTTTGCCGCATCGTCCTGTCCGGTCACGTCCTTTGCTTCATCGATGACGGCGAGGTATGCCACTGTTATGGTGCGCCCGCGAGGGTCGCGGTCCACCTTCGAGTATGCGCCTATCTGTTGCACATTGTCCAACTGCAGGCCTGTCTCCTCTTCCAGTTCCCTTATGGCGCACTGCTCCGTTGTCTCGTCCATGTTGAGAAAACCGCCGGGGAACGCCCAGCATCCTTTGTAAGGGTCGTAGCCCCTCTGTATCAGCAGCACCCTTGGACTTGCCTCTTTCGTGATTACCACGCAGTCGGCGGTCACCGCCGGTCTTGGATATTCGTATGTATATGCCATTTCATTATTTCCCTTTCAAGAACATGTTTACTATTGCGTTGGCGTCAGCCATGGTGATAGACGGCTTGCCAGCATCGTCAAGGTCTCCGTTGATGTTTGCCTTGTTTTTGTCGAAGCTATTGATGGAGTCCTTGTCGGCGGCAAGGAAATAGTTCACCACCAGGTTTGCATCAGCCATCGTGACACTGCCGTCACCGTTTACGTCGCCCAGCATACCTATCACTACATCTTTCACTGTATTACCTTCATTGTCCTTCACAATGCCATTCTCATACTTAGCACCGTTCGGGTTTATAATTGCAAGACCGTCTTTCAGCGTCAGTTCACTGAATCCAACTATGGTTCCCTGCTTTCCGCCGGCAGCGATATTCGTTGTAGAGCCTTCAACCACCATGTTTACATTGTTGCCTGAACTATGTTCTATGGCATTGCCGCTAATCGATGACAATACGCATGATTTGATGTCAGAGAATGAGAGTGTGCCATCTGTCTGCTGCATATCTATGGCAGGGGCACCTGAACCGGAAACCATCATCATCAGAGTGTCGCCGGTTATTGTCAGCCCGTTACATTGCTGCACGATGCCAGCTCCCAATGATGTCAGCAGGCTGGTACCCTTTGCCTTTATCGTCAGTCCGTCAATGCCGTAGTTCTTTATGATACAGTCGGCAGGAGAATACTTGTAGAAATGATTTAATGTCAGCGTCTTTGTTGCATTGTCGTATGTGGCAAGTCCCTTGTTTCCGTCAGATATTCCGAGAACGCTGTTCTTGATATTCACCTGTACGCCGCATAATTCCAGACCGTATTGTTTTATGCCTATCGTCACGGGGACATCCTTTACAGGCGTATTGTTGAGATCCACTATCGTGTGTGCATCGCTGTTGAATCCGTAGTTTCCCTGGATGTCAATGTATTCCCCCACTTTCAGTGCCCTGATGTCAAGGAAATCCTGTGTCTTACCCTGTACACTCAGCGTGGCATCTTCTTTCACTGCAAGGGTGGTGAAACAGTTGCCGCTAACGGAATGTCCCCTTACACCATATATCTTACCCTCAATATTTACCGTCACATTGCCTTTAACCGTTATAGTGTGCATAGCTGCCAATGAGGACCAAATGCCCTGCGAGCCAGTCAGCGTCAGCGTGCCGTCACCGGTTATCACCAGATCAACGGAATTGTTGCGCAGTGCCGGGTAGTCCATTCCAACTATTTTACAATCACCGCTCACATTGATGGTGAGTGTTTTTTTGCTCCCGTTATATATGGTGCTAATGCATCCGTCAATGACATCTCCATTCCATGCTCCTATCAGGGCATCCGTCAGGTTAAGCGTGTTAGTGAACTGATCGAAACTCACTCCGTTTTCCACACCATCGATTACTGACAGGTCTTTCTTGTTTCTACCGGTCACCTGCACGCCTAACAACTTCAGGTCATAATTTGCGTATGTGAAATAACCGTTGACGGGATTGGCCCACATTACATTTGTGCTATACCTATCATAGCTGACAGCTCCCACCAGTTTCTCACAGCTAGTGAACATTTGGTTACTATTTTCGCATGTCCAAGTGTCGTCACAATAAATCGTAGTTAGATTTCTGCACCCACAAAACATATCGTCCATGTTTTTCACGTTAGACGTATTGAAGCCGCTGACATCAAGGCTCGTGAGATTTCTACAGCCACAAAACATATAGCTCATATCTGTCACGTAAGACGTATTGAAGCCACTGACATCAAGACTCGTAACTTTACAGTACATAAACATATAGCTCATATCCTTCACGTAAGACGTATTGAAGCCACTGACATCAAGGCTCGTGAGATTACTGCAGTTATAAAACATATAGCCCATATTCGTCACGTTAGACGTTTTAAAGCCACTGACATCAAGGCTCGTGAGAGTTTGGCAATTATAAAACATTTTATACATGTCCGTCACGTTAGACGTATTGAAACCGCTGACATCAAGGCTCGTGAGATTACTGCAGTTATAAAACATACCACTCATATTCTCCACGTTAGACGTATTGAAGCCACTGACATCAAGGCTCGTGAGACTACTACAGTCATTAAACATATTTCCCATATTTGTCACATTAGACGTTTTCAGGTATCCTATACCTTCAATCTCACTTAAATTTTCCATACCACTGAACCAGCCTAAGCAACTTACCGGACGGCATTGTGAAAAAGAAGGGTCAAATACAACTCTTGACACTAATTTTCTTACAGGATACCAATCAGGAATGCCATTGGTATTTATGTCAAAAACAAAATTACCAGTCGGTTTTTCACCATTCTTAAACATCAGTGTACTATTGGAGGGATTATACTCCACATAAGGAACAGGTGTTGCATTCGCGCTCACGACCATTGTCATGAGCATCATTACGATTAGAAGAAACCGGTTCTTTAAGTTAGTTTGTCTTTTCATAATTTATATGTATTTACTGGTTATAATATCCGTATGAATCCGTTATATCGTATTCAAATTAATTTTACGTGCAAAAATACTAACTTTTTCTGAAACAACAAAATAATATTGAGAGAAATCACAGATAACCATGACAAAACCACAGATGGATTTTTACGAACTCGAATACCATGACAGAACCACGATAATATTTTACGAACACGAATATCTCGAATGAACTCGAATGACCATGACAGAGCTACGAAGATATTTTGACGAACACGAATCGAACGAATCTTACGAATACCATGCGGACTATAATTTTAAACCACCGCGCAGCCTTAATTCGTATAATTCGTACAATTCGTAGTCGAGAAAAAAAAACTGTTTAATCAGTGTAATCTGTGGTCGAAACCTCACTGCGCAGCCTTAATTCGTATAATTCGTTAAATTTGTAGTCGAGAAAAAAACCTGTTTAATCAGTGCAATCTGTGGTCGAAACCTCACTGCGCAGCCCTAATTCGTATAATTCGTTAAATTTGTAGTCGAGAAAAAAAACCTGTTTAATCAGTGCAATCTGTGGTCGAAACCTCACTGTGCAGCCTTAATTCGTATAATTCGTACAATTCGTAGTCGAAAAAATAATCTGTTTAATCAGTGCAATCTGTGGTCGCAAAAGCAATCACAGTAACATTATGTCAGTGAAATCCCCGTATTGCTGACACATTGATTTTTGCAACCGCCGTTTCCTTGCGATATTCTGAAATAATTGCCCGACGGTTTCGTATGGCGCAAAATTCGCTTCATCGTAACACGCTGATAATCAGTAATGGCATTTTCATCGGATTGTAAAAGCTATCGAATTACATCGTAAAAGCTACCTGATTACAACGTAATAGCACGTTAATTACAACGTAAAAGCAGCCCTTTTGCATTGCAAAAAGGCTGCTTTTACTGTTTCCGCTACCATAAAACGCTGTTCAAACCATGTTTTTCAGCTTTCCAAGCAGCATCTTGCCGCTCTGGTTTGCGTTTTACAACCGATATTTTCGAAATGACACTTTGTAAGAAAATTACATATTTTCCTTACAAAGTGTCAAAAAAGGTTATGGGTTATTCCTCTATCAATACCGCACGGACAGAGAAACCGGAGCTACGCCCACTGTGACTGTCATACAGGTAATCCGAATAGAACTCCACTGTCAATGCTCCGAATCCTTCAAGAATGTCAAACGAGCTCGTCCAGTAGAAACCGTCAGTTCCATACAAATTAGTATTGCTACCTACGACACATCCATCCGCAGGCAAGAAAATATGAGGGTCCGTAGCTTTGTTGTAGGTCGCTGTCGGATTCAATGAATTGGGACCATAGTTTCTATGCCTTCCCTTGTCGGCTTCATTCTTTGCCTTATAAACAATATAGCCACTGCCGTTCCATGCACTGTTACTTCCATAATAGTATGTTGTCCACTCCCAGTAACAGTTTTCCATCAACTCCAGCCATTCCTCAAATGTCGGCATACGCCATCTCCAACCCCAGTTCATGGTACCTGCATCATCAAGCGGATCGAGCACCGTCCTACCTGAATTGTTACCGTATTCCAGCCCACTGCTGATAGCTCCATTATCAGATGTCGCGCCCCATGCAAACTTGCCGACATTCCCCTTAGCCCATTTCACTGAAACGCCGAGATCCACATATTCATGCATATTTTCTCCATAAAACACATCTACTATCTTCTTGGCACTGAGCGCCGACACTCCGCTGACGGTGCCTGTCGTGGTGCCGTTGAGGAACATGTTCACTATCATGTTGGCATCAGCCATGGTGATTTCCGAGTCGCCGTTTACGTTGGCGGCAGCAAGGTTGATGCCATCAACAGTAGATTTATCCGCAGCAAGGAAATAATTCACCACCATATTGGCATCCGCCATCGTAACAGAACCGTCGCAGTTCGCATCACCGAGAAGCAGCGATGAGCCTGTGAACACATACGCCAAGCCTGCCATAGTGCTCTTATACGGCACGCTGTAAGCACCTATAGGCACATTACTGTCGGTCACGTTCTTAGCATTAGCAGCTGTTTCTCCGTTCACCTTGTACACCGTGTTCTTATGAAACTGCATTCCATCAATGGGCCGCACTGTCAGGAATGCTGCATACGAGCAACCATCCTTGAACTTTGCTCCCTTTGACATCACTTTCTGGTTGTTGCCTGATATCTCAAGCCACTTTATGTGGTACACCTGACATTTTGATCTATCAAAAGTTTCCTTGGCATTCGCTTCCGGCATACCGTCGGCCGCCTTTGCTCCCGCCGCTGTCGAAATCTCCCATACAGGTTCCTCGCCAACCACGGGAGCAGGAATCTCCGCTGTTGCAGTGCGCATATACGGACCGCCTTCAGGTTCAGGCACAGTATATCTCCATTGAAAATGCTTCTGCTTTGCATTTGCTCCCGTAACCTTCATGTATTGCTCTACCAGCGCATCACCAAGGATTATGTATCCATCCACATTGCTAGCAAATTCATAGCCGTCCTCCAGTTCTACCGTCATACGAATAGTCATTTTGTCTTGAGTTGAGCCCTCATAATTTTCCATTAACTTGTCAGTACCACCCCAAGACAAATAGTACGACACGCTGACCGACTTCACTCCCGGTGTATGGCTCGACACTTCGTAGTCAGCAGGCTCGAAGTCCTGCGGCCAGTCGTAGCCATCTATATATATACGGCCAATCAGCGGATTGCGGATTACAGTGTATCCATTCTCCGTGGCAGTGGTGTAACTGGATGGTACGGTAACGCCATTTAGTGCCTTTCTTTTGCCATACGACTTCAAAAGACCACCGTTTATTGAGAGCGTCGTGGTAGAGTATGTACTTATTATTCCATCATACAGATTACCTAAGAGTGTCGTATTCGTACCGTTTATCGTAAGCGTGTTTGCCGATGGAGACGTCATCACCACCGCCGACGTTGCATTGATGTACATTGTACCGGGACCGTCAATCGTCAGGTTTCCGTAGCTCCTTATACCTCCCGAGTTGGTTGACCTCAGCGTGTTGTCGCCGATTACAACTATTTTGAGGTCTGGCATGTCACTGCTGATGGCATAGGCATAATCTGAAACCGCAGCACCTTTATTCACAATGGTGGCATTCTTCAGCGTGAGTGTTTTTGTGCTTGGGTCGAAACTTACAGTGCCGCTCACACCATCTATTACGCTGAGGTCGCTGTTGTTGGCACCGTTAACCAGCACGCCAGCCACCTTGAGGTCGTATTTGTCCGGTTCTATCACCACCCACTCAGATGCAATGGGCGTGTCTGATGCATTGCAGATGCTATTGTTGGCAAACTGTGCCCCTGAAGGCGACTTTATGGATGACTTGTCAAGTATCAGTTGCTTTATGTTTGCAACGCATTGCGTGCCTCCCCTTACGCAAAATGTCGCACCATTCCTGATCTCAAGGGCAGTAGTGTTAGATGTATTTGTATTTCCACGAATACCGTATATTGCTCCGTCCGCCGACAACTCAGCCATACCGTCAACCACAAGTTTGCTGTCAATGCCATAAACGAAGCCTATGGCCGTGTTGCCACCTGTGATTTTGAGTGTGTCGCCAATTATGTTGGTGTCGCCTTCTCCAAGTAACATGGCATATTTGTTAGACTTGATGACATTCTTACCCTCCGCCTTTATGGTAAGACCGATGATCTTGCTTGATATGGTGGTACCACTGTAACTTATGCTCACATCCTTCATGTAGAGGGTGTTAGTTACAGGGTCAAAACTCATGGTACCGTTTACACCATTTATCATGCTGAGGTCACCACAGTTCTCACTCGTCACCTGAACGCCAAGTATCTCCAAGTCGTAGTTGACCGCGCCAAAACCCAAAGTGGCCACAAAAAATGTAATAATCAGAAAATAAATTCGTTTCATCGATGTATTTGTGTATTTAATCGAAATGCAAAGTTACTAACTTTTTCTGAAACTACAAAATTATTGCTAAAAAATGAAGGATACAAATAATAAATGAATAGTGAAAAGTGAATAATACGTTAATGACACAGACTTGTTGACAGTCTAAACGTAACTTGTATTATTCACTTTTCACTATTCATTTTTCACTCAGAGCGAAGCGAAGCAGGCTTTACGGACAGACCGGACGCACAGTGATTGCCTCAAAACGGAAATGGGTTTTGATGTTGGTTGTATTCTCGCCGCTCGAGTCAAAGTACACGTACCACGCACTTTCCGGGTAGTTCTCGTAGAGCGAAGCCGACCAGTAAAAGCCGAACATGCGTGTAAATTCGCAGTACTTGTAGTAACGGTAACCGGCAGCAGGAAGAAAAATGTGAGTATCGCTGAGCGAATACGCTGCTTCTGTTATGTTGTTGACACCGCTCTTCCTTTTACCCATATCTTTGTGGTCCTTGACCTTATAGACTATATAGCCTTTCACGTTCTTGTCGTTGTAATTATTCGTCCACTCCCAATAACAACTATCCAACAGTGCCTTCAATTCATTGACTGTCGGCATGCGCCACGCGCCGCCCCAGTTCGCTGTTGCGGCATCGTCCTGAGATTCGAGGGTGAGTTTGTTGTCAACAGTGCCGTAAGTTTCGTCATTGTTGTACTTGTTATAGGTGTAGTTATTTCTACCATTGCCCCATTTGTATGTATCCCAATCGTAATTGTTCTTTGGCTCCGTCTCACCCCATGCGAAGTAGTCGCCGTAATCCCAAGGATTATCTGCACCGACATTACATGTAGCCCACTTGACTGACAGACCGAGGTCAATGTATTCGTGGCCGTTGGCAGAAGAACCAGTACTGCCAGTAAGAAACATGTTTACAATCTGGTTGGCATCCGACATGGTGATAGTGCCGTCGCCGTTCACGTCGCCAGCCGCCTTGTTGAAGTCACTCGGTTTGGTGGCAGCAAGAAAATAGTTCACCACGGCATTGGCATCTGACATGGTGATACTGCCGTCGCCGTTCACGTCGCCCGGCATGGCAGACACATTCATACTTAACGCAGCCGTCATCACAAGGATGAGGCCGAAGATTCTGTTTAGTTTGTTTTCTGTTTTCATCTAGTTATTATATTGTATGTAATTAATCCTCTAACTCCCACAGATTCCACAGATTTCCCATAGACGAATAATCCGTGCAATCCGTTGGTGAACCTCACACAGATTGAAAGGGATTGTAAAGGATTATTTAGTTCCCACAGATTTCGCAGATATAACTGATTGTTGGTAGCTTAATCTGTGTTATCTGCGGAATCCGTGGGAGTTACATATCTGCTTAGAGAGAAAAGGATTGAAAAGTTAAAGCACCTATCCGCATGGAAAACCTCAATTCTTCAATATTACATGGACATTATATGTTTCAAAGAAACGCAAGGCGCCCGCACACACAGTCGGTTGCTATGTGTGCGGACGCATCCGTTTAATATTTATCCATAGGATGACATCTTACTTTATCATGTCACAGCCCATGTATGGAACGAGGGCTGCAGGCACGCGGATGCCTTCCTCAGTCTGGTTGTTCTCAAGTATGGCGGCCACGATGCGCGGCAGTGCGAGTGCAGAACCGTTGAGCGTGTGGCACAGCTCTGTCTTCTTCGTCTCGCTGTTGCGGTAGCGGCACTTCAGACGGTTGGCCTGATAGGTGTCGAAGTTGCTGACTGACGATACCTCGAGCCAGCGGCCCTGTGCCTCTGAATAAACCTCGAAGTCGTAGCAGATAGACGACGTGAACGACTGGTCGCCGCCACAGAGCAACAATATGCGGTATGGCAGTTCGAGCTTCTTGAGCAGTCCCTCCACATGTGCCAGCATCTCCTTGTGTGACTCCTTAGAGTGCTCCGGCTTGTCGATGCGTACAATCTCAATCTTGGAGAACTCATGCAGGCGGTTCAGTCCGCGCACGTCCTTGCCGTATGAGCCAGCCTCGCGGCGGAAGCACTGAGTATAGGCGCAGTTCTTTATCGGCAGGTCTTTCTCGTCGAGGATGATGTCGCGGTAGATGTTTGTCACCGGTACCTCAGCTGTTGGGATGAGGTAGAGGTCGTCCACCTCGCAGTGGTACATCTGTCCCTCCTTGTCGGGCAACTGGCCTGTGCCGTAGCCAGAAGCCTGGTTTACCACTGTTGGTGGCATTATCTCGGTATAGCCAGACTTGCGCGCCTCGTCGAGGAAGAAGTTGATGAGTGCGCGCTGCAGGCGTGCGCCCAGTCCTACATATACGGGGAAACCGGCACCAGTTATCTTGACGCCCAGGTCAAAGTCGATGAGGTTGTATTTCTTTGCCAGTTCCCAGTGTGGCAACTTGGCTTCGTCGTTGGCGGGGTTGGCAGTCCATGTGCCTACGGTGTCGGTGCCGTCGCACTCTTTCTGGTTGCTCTTCACCACCACGTTGTCCTCGGCGCATGAGCCTTCAGGCACCTCGTCGTATGGTATGTTTGGAATCTGGCAGAGCAGGGTCTTCACCTCCTCTTCGGCGGCAGCCTTAACGTCTTCCAGTTCCTTTGACTTCTCTTTCAACTGAGCCACGGCAGCCTTGGCCTTCTCTGCGGCCTCCTTGTCGCCAGCCTTCATCAGCTTGCCAATTTCGGCGGCAGCCTTCTTCTGTTCTGCCAGACAGGCATCGAGCTCCTGCTGTGCCTCACGGCGTTTCTTGTCAACAGCCAGCACACCGTCGATGGCCTCGGCGGCCCCCTTGAAGTGTTTCTTCTCCAGTCCCTTGATTACTCTTTCTTTCTCTTCTGTAATGAGTTTAAGTGTAAGCATATCTTATTGTTGTTATTCTTATTTTACTTCGTCAGTAAGTGATTGCGGCTCGCGTCTGGTATGCCAGAAAGCCACTATGTATATTGTATCATTATCAATATAATATACAATTTTACTCAGCCCATTCACCGTTACACTACGATATGTTTTGTTTCTGTGGGGCAATAACCGTTCTACCTGTCCAATCTCAGGCATGGCTGCAAGCACATGCTCTTTAGCTGATACCATACCTGCGGATTTCTCTTTAGCGCGTAGCCCAAAATTCTCTACGATATAGTATGCAGTTTCTTCAAAGGACCTTTTAGCCTTTTCTGACCAAAAAACTCTCATGCGGTTTTACGTATTTGCGGTTTGCCAATTTCTTCGATGGCTTTGAATACCTCTTCACTGGTATAGTATCTGCCAGCTTTGAAATCCTCTTCCCCCTCATCAATCATGGCGTTAATTTCATCCATGGTGTATGGCGTGGGGTTCTCGTCATCCATTGACTCCAGGGCCAACTCTGTAGAGAGCCATGCCATGTCTTCCTTTGTCAGTGTTTCGCAAAGGTAGTCACGCAAATTATTTAATGCAGTTTCACTCATAGATTGATTACGTTATGGTGTTCATGTGCAAAGTTACTCAAAATCTATGAAATAACCGCATAAAATGACTAAAAAATCATTTTATGCGGTTATTTTTCCATCTTCATCAGTGTGTTGTATGCTGCATGACGCAGTGACAGGGGGGCATCCTGCTGGTTCACAGTCTTGTTGGCACAGTCGTCAGTCAACTGGTATTCTTCGTCTGTCAGCACTATGTTCTTTGTCAGCAGCCGTGACATTATGTTATAGCCGTGCAACTGTTCCATGATGTCTTCATTCTGTATCAGACGCAGCGCCATTTCCTTTGCGTATGGCAGGTGCTGGTAGAGGTTCATCACTGCCACTTCGGCTATCTCCTGTGTCTTGGTCTGGCCAATCCACTGCATAGCCATGTCAATCGGAAAGCGTTCTGCCGGCATGAGCAGCGTGGCCATTATCTTGCTTTCGCGCACATCGTCGTTCCATAGTTCGATGGCGGTGTCATAGTCCTTGCCGTATTCGCCGGCAAGTTCCTGGAGATGTCCCAGCGATGCTCCCCAGTTCAGGTGATAGTCCATGCCTTTCTCACGCAGTGACTGCGCCGTCACGCCGTTCATCAGCAGTCTGAACTGTCGTCGTATGTCCTGTGCAGTCATGAAGGATTGAAGAATTGAAGGATTGAAGAATTGAAGAATTGAAAAATTGAAAAATTGAAGAATTGAAGAGCTAAAAATAACTATGAACTATGCACTATGAACTATGAACTACTAAAACTCCATTGTCAAGCGTGCGTTCAGTTGACGGCCGGTGAGATAGTTCGGCACAGCATACTGATGGTTTGTGACATCCGTCACCCAGTAGTATGAGTTCACGTTGCTGTGACCGAGTAGGTTGAGACAGTCAACTGCCAGCCAGATGTTGCGCAGACAGAATTTCTTCACCTGCTGGTTCTCTCGTTTGTAAGCACGGTAGCTCATGCCGATATCTACACGCTGATAGGCTGGAGCACGGAAATGCTGACGCGCATTGTCAGTATGTGGCGGACCGAATGGCAGTCCGTCTGCATAAGCCAGTTTCAGTGTCATGCGCCAGCGGTCGGTGCCAGGGAAATAGTCAGTGAAGAAAAGGTTTATGGCATAGCGCTGGTCGGTAGGCAGAGGAATGCTCTCACCACGGTATTTCATGCCGGTGGACATCAGGGAGAACGTAATCCATGAGTCGGTGCCCGGCACAAACTCACCGTAGAGTTTGAAGTCAACGCCGGCGATGTGTCCTGTTGCCTCGTTGAGGCCGTTGTATGTCACCTTCACGTTGTTCACGCTGTAAGGTATGAGGTTCGAGAGAATCTTGTAGTATGCCTCGGCAGTGAACTTGTACGGACGACCGCCAGCCTTGAACCTGTAGTCCATGGCGGCGATGAGGTGGATGCTCTGCTGCGACTTGATTTTCTTGTTCAGCGTGGCGTATGTCACACCGCCGATGGTGGTGGTGTCTTTCAGTTCCTTGAAGAACGGTGACTGGTAATACAGTCCGGCGGCGAAGCGCAGCGTCACGTCGCTGTTCCAGTATGGTACCACTGACAGTGAAGCCCTTGGTGATACGATGCTTTCTTTGTTGAACGACCAGTTGGCAAACCTGACACCGTAGTTCAGCGTGTAGAAGTTTGTTTCCAACGGTGAGGCAAACTTCCATGTGTCCTGAATGTAGAACTCCACCCTGCGGGCATGAAACTCATTTTTTGCCGCCAAAGTGTAAATCATGTTGAGGCTGTTGCCGGTGTGCGGCATGACGTATCCGGATGAGTCGCGCATTTCATATTCACGCGAATTCTCCTTGATATGCTCCCATTTCACGGTCAGTCCCGTCTGTATGGCATGGTGACGTGTCTTGCGGTCGAGCATGAGTTTGAGACTTGCCACATTGGCGGTGAGGTAGTTGCGTGCATACTCCATGTATGTGCCGACACCCATGTTCTCCTGTGTCTCGGTCTGCGACAGCCAATACTGTCCCTGTATGTCATACGTCTCCTGCTCCTTGGTGTGGAATGCAGAGCCGATGAGCGACACGGTAGCCTTGTCGCTGATGATGCGGCGCAATGTCAGCGTACCGAAATAAGTGCGGAAGAGGTCTTTTTCCTGGCCGTCGAAATAAACCTTGAAAGCCTTCAGGTTCTCCTGTGTGCCGAAGGTTGTCTCACGGTCAGTGGGATAGAAATTATATTTCGACTGCGAGATGTCTCCGATAAACTCCATCTGCCAACGTTTGTTGGGCGTGAAGGTCATGTATGTCTGATAGTCGATAAACTGCGGGTCATATTCACCCGTAGTGTCAAAAGTTTTCAGCAATGCCTTTGTCTGCTTGTAGCGGAAGCCGTTGGACCATGTGAACTTCTTGCCGCCGATGCCGAGATATGCCGAACCACCCATCAGACTTGCCGATAGTGAAGCCTCGGTGCGTGTGGGACGGTGGTATGTGATGTCGAGTGCCGATGACATCTTGTCGCCGTACTTCGCCTCATATCCACCCGTTGAGAAGGCAATCTTCTCTACCATGTCAGGATTGATTATGGAGAGACCTTCCTGCTGTCCAGAGCGCACGAGGAACGGACGATACACCTCTACATTATTTATATATACAGAATTTTCGTCGAACGAACCGCCGCGCACATTGTACTGCGATGATAACTCGCTGTGCGTACTCACGCCAGCCTGCTGCTGTATCAGTTCTTCCACGGCATTGCCTGAGGCTGACGGTGCCTGCTTGGCATCCTTTACATCCAGTTCCTGTGTGGTACTTGTCTGGCGTTTCTGTTCAGTGATGGTAACGCCAGCCAGTTCCTGATTGTCTTCATATAGCGTAATCTGCAGGTTCTGCCTGCCACGGGGGCGGCGCAGCACACGCGTCTTTGCCTTGTAGCCAATCATAGAGAAGCGCACCACCACAGAATCAGCCGACGACAGCGACAGTGAGAACTCGCCCTTCAGGTTGGTCATCGTCACCTTCGCCTGCTTCAGGCACGATACGGTGCACAATTCCACGGGATTCCCCTGCTCGTCCATTACGCGACCGGTAAGCACGAAGTCCTGCGCCGCAGAGTGGAGAATGAAGAGAGTAGAGTGGAGAATGAGCATGAAAGCAAGCATTAAAACCTTCTTCCATGCGTTATTTATATCAATATATGTTTTTTTCCTTGTTGTCATCAAATAAAAAAACGCAATACATAGTTTTTTATTGTTTAATGTTTTTTTTGTGTAAAATGTTTGTTGCATTCAGGAAAAATAAGTAAATTTGCAGTTCGATAAAGAAAGAAAATATATGATGAAGAGAATATTCTACCTGTTATGCCTTGTGTTGGCATTCTCATGTACCATTATGGCGGCTCCCGCAGCAGGCGATACGGTAACGGCTGTAGCAGACACCACCAGCCAGTTGCTTGACGAGGCTGCCATTGAGATGAGTGACACCACTATGATTGATGCAGCTGCCGAGGGCGGTGCATACACTCAGTTGAAGACCAAGTTCATTGAGGGCGGTGCCGGCTTCATGTCGCTTGTGGCATTGTGTCTCATCGTCGGACTGGCTTTTTGTATAGAGCGTATCATATATCTCAGCATGTCAGAGATAGATGCCAAGCGTTTCATGCAGCAATTAGAAGAAAAGCTCAAGGGCAGTGGAGTGGAGGAGGCCAAGACACTTTGCCGCAACACCCGTGGTCCGGTGGCAAGTATCTGCTATCAGGGACTGCTGCGTATGGGCGATACCGATGAGGAAGTGGAACGCTCCGTCAGTTCATACGCCTCTGTGCAGGTAGGAAAGATGGAGAAGGGATGCTCATGGATAACGCTCTGCATAGCCATGGCACCGTCTTTGGGTTTCCTTGGCACGGTGATAGGCATGGTGATGGCATTCGACCAGATACAGACTGCCGGTGATATCAGTCCGACAATCGTAGCATCAGGTATGAAGGTAGCGCTCATCACAACTATCTTCGGTATCATTACCGCCATTGTGCTGCAGTTGTTCTACAATTACATACTGTCGAAGATTGACCACCTGACGGCGCAGATGGAGGAGAGTGCAATAACGCTGATGGACACAATAAAGAAAGTTCATAGTTCATAGTTTACAGTTTACTGTTTTTAGTTTACAGTTGCTATCCGGCTCGTACTGAACTATAAACGGTAAACAGAGAACGGTAAACAGAGAACGGTAAACAGAGAACAGTAAACAAAGAACAGTAAACGGTAAACAAAGAACAGTAAACTATAAACTGTTATGATAATATCTGACATAATGATATGGGCGATGGCGCTTGCGTTGCTCGGTGCCTTGGGGACAACGGCATACAGCGTATATCATTCGCTGCGCACCAATAAGCGGCAGGCGATGGAAAACGGCGTGCCGGTGGGACGCATCGACTGGGCAGTAATTGCACTGCTCGTTGTCGTTGCTGTTCCGTCGTGTATCGTTGGTTCGTTTACCGACGCATGCCTCATCACCGCCTTTGTGATGCTTGCTGTCGCTGCGGCAGTAATTGTTTATGATAAATTAAAGAAGAGAAGTGTTCAGACGCAGAAAACGACATAGTGTACCAGGACTCGACACGACATCGACATCCGACATCTCGTTCATGTTGCTCATCTTCTTCCTTGTGACCACCTCGATGGACAGCACGAAGGGGTTGGGACGACAACTGCCGCCGATAGACCCGGAGGAACAGCAGGAGTTGCTTGATGTGGATCGTGAGAAGATAATGACACTGCATCTGATGGCAGGTGGAAAACTCTCCATAGAGGACAAGCCGGCCCAGATAGATGATACTCTGCGCAAACAGTTGCGGCATTTCATTATAGCAACGGGAAAGTCGCATATCATAGAGTTGCAGATAGATCGTGATGCTGACTATGACTCCTATTTCCGACTGCAAAACCAGATAGTGCGTGCATATCGTGAACTGCGCGATGCTGCCGCCCAGAAGAAATACAAGAAGACTTTTGCCAACCTCAATGAGGAGCAGAAAGAAGAAATAACAGCCCTGCTTCCGCAACGGATACAGGAAACCGCTATGTAGTTCATAGTTCATAGTTCACAGTTTACGGTTTACAGTTTATTGTTTACAGTTTACTGTTCTTAGTTTAAAGTTCATAGTGCACAATCTTAATTCTTAACTCTTAATTTCACACATTGATATCCATCCGCCGACATAAAACGCGAAGCGTACCGAAACTCAACATGGCTTCTATGCCAGACCTTATCTTTACGGTACTGTTCTTCTTCATGACTATCACCCACATGAGGAATGAAACGCCGCGCCTGTCTATAGAGACTCCGGAGGGAAAGGAATTGACACAGCCGTCCAACAAGCGCTCCATCGTCAACCTCTACATAGGCACGGACCCGAAGGGACAAACACGTCTGCAGGTGGGCAACAATATCGTTACTATTCAGCAGTTGGGCAGGGCACTGTCATCGCATGGAGAAGAAACAATCGTCAATATCCGTGCAGACAAGGGTACGCCGATGGGTGTTGTCAGTGATGTAAAACAAGAGTTGCGCCGCTGCGGTTTGTTGAATATCCGCTACAATGCAACGGAAAAGCTTTCACCGTGAAAATATCAAAAACATACCCTGACAGAACGTTTTCAGTCTGTCAGGGTATGCTTTTCTATGTTTTTCCCAATTATTGTCCCAAGAACATATTCACTATCTGGTTGGCATCAGCCATGGTGATTGCTTTGTCACCATTTACATCGGCTGCAGCCACGTTGAAGTTCGCGATGCTTGATGGGTCCGTAGCAAGGAAGTAGTTCACTACCATGTTGGCATCTGCCATCGTTATGCTGCCGTCACCGTTCACGTCGCCGAGGATGACTTCTGAGCTTTCTGCAATAGAGAAATAGAACTTCATTCCATCCTTGTCCTTTCCGAAGTCGATAGTGCTGCCGTCGGTAGTCGTTACCTTGTAATATAACTCAAGTACGTAGCCCTTGCCACTTTCAAGTCCACTGGTTACATCCTGAGAAAGGTCTGAGGCACTGAAAGCCATGTAGTGTTCAGTTACGTCCTTGTCCTTGTTATAGATATCGCCGTAACTACTCAAATTGGCCGTAATGGATGTCCAGTCGCCACCAGTTGCATCATCCTCATAGACTCTGTATTTCAGTTTGACATTGTCGATGCTTACGTCGTCGTTGCGTATGAAAGACAGTGAGAAATTGTCTATTGCAAGAGAACTGACTTCTTCGGGGTTCCAGCCATAGTAGCGTTCGCGGATAGCATTGCCGGTGTAGGAAGTGCTCCAATCTTCACCGTCAATCTTCAATCCCAGTTCGGCAGTGTTTTCGTTGTAAACCTTTATTTTCCAATCTGATGATTCGCCACCAGCAATTTTGTATGTAACTTTGTAGTTCTGTCCGCCATTGTTGTAATAGACGCTATTGCCTTGTGAATCCGTTGCTTTCAGATAGAACTCAAAGATTTTGGTATTGCTCTCATTTTCATTTTTTATAAGTTCGCCCTGAGAATCCGGCACAGTCAGTAGCCATGTACCATTGCCCTGTTTAGTCAGTGGCATTGTTATCCATTTCTCAGCAGAGGAGCCAGAGTTATATACATCAGCCAATAAACTCACCTCGCTCATGTCATCTGGTGCCGTTGCCTCTACCTCATTTATAATCAATGAAGATGTCATCTCGTTAGTCAGGTCAACCGTGTCAAATCCCGAAGCAGGAAACTCCTGTGTGAAGGCATTCCCACCATTGTGCTTGATGGTAAGTTTCATATTGGTGATTACGTCTGTTGATGATGTACCTCCACTGCTACCGCCTCCGTTGTATTGAGTGCCGTTCAGGTAAACGGTGTAACCGTGTCCGTTGCTGGTCTTGTAGTCATACCACTGCTGTGCCAATGTTTCTGTGGTGCAGTATATAGTCATGCTTCCGCTGTTCGTCGGGAATACGTTGCTGCCTATGGTCAACGTGCCATCCACGTTGCAGTTGAACTGTTTCAGTTTCATACTGCCGGAATCGTCCAGCGGGCCAAAACATTGGTCGGGAATGGTATAATTTCCGGAGGCATTAATCTCCAGGACATTCAGTGAGGACGTAGCATATCCCTTGAACTGTCCTTCAACTAACCTGACATTTGTGATGAAAAGTTTCTTGACGTTGTTGCATGCCTCCATTTCCTGACCTGCCATCTGCTTCGTATATTTGCGGAACATAGGCTCCCAATAGTTCTCGTCAGCCAAGTCGTCAGATGTGAAATAGGCATCGCTTAAGATGTCCATCGGCGTTATTGTTAGTTGGAATTGTGGGCCCTTGTCAGCCCATTCATACGTATCGAGCACAAACTTCCAGTTGTGCTCTGCGCACTGTCCGGAGAATTTCATGTAGTCATTGCCAATAACAGGTTCGTCAAGCACAATAGCGGCGTATGACATCACTTGCACAAATGCTGCAAGTATCATTAAAAGTAATCTTTGTTTCATAATCTTAGCCTCATTCTTTTAGTTTTAGTATTGTCAGTTCTTAGATGCAAACTCTTGTGTTTTCAAGTATTAGGGGGGTCTTTAAAGATTTGGTTGTGTTATGGTTTTCTTCTAATGTGTTTCAGCATTATGTATGCTGATGTTGCAAAGTTAAATAAAAAAATGTAAACTGCAAAAAAAACGACATTTTTTTTGCAAAAATTCTTCAATTAGGCAGTAAATGCCCTCTTATTTGGGATTATTGTGCAGAAATTCTGCCGATATTTCGCAGTATCGATACATCTGTGTACTTTTCGTACGTATTATATCGGTATGGAAAGAGCGCTGCTTCTGCATTCGCACTATGCTGCTCCATGACGCCGTATGCGAACGGTTGTATGCCGTTGCGAGATAGCAGAGGCGCTCCTTTCGGCTCATCTTCAGCAACTGAGGATGGCGCAGCAGCTGCAGGCGAATGAACATGGCGAGGTATCGGCACTGCCCTTCATTGGTTGACAGGCGCATGACGCGGCTGCGCCGTGCCGATATATTGTCGCTCACGTCAAAGGAGAATCCAAATTCCTGAGCCAGCGGCGAACCGTTCCATTCCCTTTCCACATCCTCGGCAAATGATGGCCGCATCTGAAAGAGACCTATGGAATAGTTACCTTTCTCCTTACAACCCGTGACATACAGCCCGGTGACTGCCGTCTTCTCTATCTCGTTACGCCACCGGCTGTAGCGTATCAGTTCAGGAAAGACGATTGCCTCGGCAAGTCTTACGTCGGTTATGCCCATCTCGCGCAGTGTCTTGCTCCATTCAGCGTGATTGGCATTGACGCATTGTACGGCAAGATTCCAGTTGTTGCCGAACGCCTTGTGGTAATTGTATGGAAACGCTGTGACCGCTCCTATTATCAGCAGCAGCCACAGCGCAATGGTTCTTTTGCAGTTCATGCCTATACCTATAGCTTATATGTGCATTTCAGTATCTGGTTTTCAAGAACGAGCAGCCACTCTACGGCGTCACTCGTCACGGTCACCATGATAGGAGTATAGGTTGACATACCGTTGATGATGAGTTCGCCGGTGCGGCTGTACTCCACCGTGCGTTTGCCGTTCTTACTCTTATATACGCCGTATGGCGGCTTCTTGTCGCCGGTCTTTCTCTGCTTGATGCGTACCTCTGCCTGTTTTTCTATCTCAATAGCCTCGCTTTCTGACACCTGGCGGAACTTGTCGCATTCCACTACGCCATATACCGTAGTGCCGTCATCGTTGCCTTTCAGGGCAAGCAGTGGGAAGTCGCAGCCGAAGCCGCGGTCAGGAGTCTTGCCCGGAACCAGTTCGCCGAAGCCTCCGGCATAGCCGTTACACTCCCATGCCTGGAAGTTCCAACCCTTAGGCAGTTTGTAAGCCACGACTGAACAGAAAGGCTTAACCACCAGTTCAGGCATCTCGCCATACGCCTTCTTCAGTATGTTGGCAATGCCTATGACAGAGTTTACCTGCATGCGTGTGACCACACACTGTGTCAACTCACCCTTCTGCACCATATCCTCTGTCAGTTTAATCATCTCTGCATAGATGCGCTTGGTCTCTGTTATCTGTTTCTGCAGCGATGCACGATACTCCTTAGCTGCTTCCAGGCGGTATGAGTACAGCAGTCCGTCAGCCTCGTCATAGTAAGCATCCACGCTGACCTGGTCTGAGGCAGCGCATGCAGCGTCATACAGTTTGCGCAGCTTATCCTCATAGCGGCTGCCTATGTTGGCATAGGTATGCTTCTGTTCCTGCCTGAGAAGGTTGGTAAGCTGGTTGCTCAGTCTTCCCATCTGACTCTCATATCCGTTCATCACAGCCGTCATAGCCTGCACGTTGCCGCTGAACTTGCGTGCGTTGGTAGCCATAGAGCGCATCTTCTGCATAAACTCCGGGTGAGCCTTGAGGTAAGCCTCCTGCTCCTTCTCGCTCATGTTGCCGAAACGCTCCATCTCGTCCATGTCAGGATTGCCGCCAAGTATCTTTGCCGTTATCTTCTTCTTTACAGGCTCCTTCTGGGCGTCGGTGGCATTCTCGTCCTGCAAGAGCGCCATCTCCTCCTTTGTTATGCCGAAGAGTTCAGATACTTTCTTCTCCCACTTCTCGCGCAGTGCCACCATCTCGGCATCGCTACACTCACCCTGCTTCTCCAGTTGCTCGCAGCGTGTAGTCACCGCCGCAATGCTCTGGTAGTAAGCATCGCGCTCTTCCATGCTGCTGCGCGCCATCTTCTCTGCCGATGGCAAGGCAGGCAACTGGCGCATCAGTTCGGCAGCCGTCGATGCCGTACTCGGTGTTATCACGCCGTCCCATATTATTGTTGACGTGTGGCGCTTGGGTACTATGTCAGAACCCTGTGGCACACTTATATCCTTGTCGTTGCCAAGTTCTGCACTGCTTGAATATTCGGCCTCGTCTTCAGCGTTTTGCCGGGCTTTGTCGCCCATAGCTCCGCCAATGGCAGCCTCGGCCTTCTGCTTCATCTTCTTCAGGAAACCCTGTGCATTGCCGTCAGCAACGCCAATCGTTGCCAGTGCTACGGCTGCAATAAATATCTTTCTCATAATCTCTCGTTATTTCTTTATGAACTCTACGCGGCGGTTCTTTGCCCTGCCAGCCTCTGACTTGTTGTCTGCAACCGGTTCGTGTGAGCCTTTACCCACGGCGCGCAGGTTGAAATCGTCGCAGCCTAATCCTACGAGAGCCTTGACAACGGACTCTGCACGCTGCTGTGACAATGGGTCGTTCACTGCGTCAGAACCCTGGTTGTCGGTATGTCCCTGCACCTCAAAGCGCACTGAAGGGTTCTTCTTCATATAGTCTGCCACCTTCTGAATTTCCTCCATAGACTCTGGCTTCAGCGTAGCCTTGCCCGTCTCAAACAGAATGTTGTTGGTTACGAACTTACCAGTTGTAGCGATGGCCTTCTCTACGGCAGACATGTCGGTAACATTCTGGTCATACAGCTCCAATGCCCCCTTGGCATAGCGGAAGTTGGTCATGTAGTTCTTGTTGCCGTTGAACCCTCCCCAGCCAGCTTGGTGAATCTTCATACGAACAGCTGATGTGCAATTTGGAATGTTGATGACGCGCTTTCCATTGATGTAAATCTTGAGTGCACGTTTGTTGAATGACATGGCGAAATGGCTCCAGTCATTTTTCTTCAGTTCCCATGTCTTGCCATCGCCAGATTCACGCCAGTCGCCAGTAGTCGATTTATAGCGGCACGTCACTTCCAATTTGCTGTAATTTTCGCCTATTCTAATCTGGTACACATCTTCTTCATTGCCATTAATGAACTCCAACTCATAGCAGTTGTGCATTTCTGTCTTTGGGTCGTTCATCCAGAAGTCAAATTCCAGTGTAAACATGTCTGGCATATAGCTGCTTTGATTGGTCATGAGGGGTTCAATCCTTGAACCTGGCTCAAAATGGATACACTTCTTGCCCTTTATGATTGCTACGTCTGTAGAACCATCTACAAGGTCCCACTTTGAGGCGAACTCACCCATTTGCTCGTTCTGCAGGTTGTCCTCGAAGAAAACTATGGAACCTGGCACGAAGTCGCTCTGCTCATACGTGGCTTCTACCTCCTGTGGCTCAGCTTCCACCTCTTCCTCTTCTTCTACTACTTTGCTTTTTTTCTTGCTTGAAGGTTTGCTGCTTGATGATTCCTCACCATCTCCGTCAAGGACAGCATCCATGACCTCCTCGGTTTCGCGGTGAACCTTGTTCTCTACTTTGTTTGTTACGGCATTTTCTGCAGCGTTGAGCGCACGCTCCTTAAGACGTTTCAGAAATCCCTGTGCATCGGCTGATGTTGCCATACAGCACAGTATGGCTGTGATGATGATGGATAGTGTTCTGGTTTTCATAATGTTTAGTTTATTTATTGATTTAGAGTTATGATTGCAAAGGTAATAAAAAACACTGGTTTCCACTTGTTTTTGTCTGTTAAAAAATATTAACACAAGATAAAGGCGACATATGGGATAAGTTGTTCTATTTCTCCACTGTTTAGAAAACTCATTATAAGGGGCATTGAATGAGGTTGGTGGACAAGGAGTCCAGAAAAGGGGCGGAATCGCATAGAGGCACCCTAAAACGCTTTTTTCAATTCGTAATGCAAAATGCATAATTCATAATCATGTCATGCAGGATAAAAAAAGCGAACTATCCGTAATAATTGTGCATTATGCATTATGCATTATGCATTGTGCATTAATCAACGCCTTTTTATGTTGTAAAAGCGTAGCTTTTGCAGTGTAAAGTGATAGCTATTGCACCATAAAACGATAGCTTTTACAATGTAATATGATAGCTTTTACTGTGCATTAAGAAAACTTTACATTTTTAACATTGTTCTATTTGTCGGATTTTGGACTTGCAACTCAAAAAAAAACAACAACGGTTGGGGCAACTGTTGTTGATTTTTTTGTGTTCGTTTGATATTTTGTCAGACGCTGACCTCAGCCTTGATGTGCGGCCACGGGTCATAGTCGGTCAGTTCAAAGTCATCGTAATGGAAAGAGAAGATGTCCTTCACGTCGGGGTTTATCTTCATCTTCGGCAGCGGGCGCGGTGTGCGTGTGAGTTGCAGTTGCGCCTGTTCCAAATGGTTCAGGTATAGGTGTGTGTCGCCGGTAGTGTGTATGAAATCACCACACTCCAATCCTGTCACCTGCGCCATCATCTGCAGTAGCAGGGCGTAAGATGCGATGTTGAACGGTACACCGAGGAATGTGTCAGCCGAACGCTGGTACAGTTGCAGCGAGAGTTTTCCGTCGGCAACATAAAACTGGAACAGGCAGTGGCATGGCGGCAGTGCCATGTCGGGCACCTCTGCCGGGTTCCATGCGCTCACCATGATACGGCGTGAGTCTGGGTGGTGCTTGATGAGGTCCACGCATTGCTGAATCTGGTCGATGGTGCCACCCTTGTAGTCTGGCCATGAGCGCCACTGGTGACCATATACGGGACCGAGCTCACCGTTCTCGTCGGCCCATTCGTTCCAAATACGCACGCCGTTTTCCTGAAGATAGCGTATGTTGGTGTCGCCGCTAAGAAACCACAGCAGTTCATGTATTATCGACTTGAGGTGCAGTTTCTTTGTCGTAAGCAACGGGAAACCGTCACTCATGCGGAAACGCATCTGATGTCCGAACACGCTTTTCGTGCCGGTGCCTGTGCGGTCTGTTTTCACCGCGCCTTCGTTCATTATACGTTGAAGCAGGTTTAAATACTGTTGCATTTCAATGTTTTTGGATTGTTTGGTTGAACAATATGCAAAGTTACTGTTTTTCATTGGAAAAGCCAAATAAGTGATGTGTTTTTTTGTTTTAAGCCAACAAAAAATTGGCTATTTCACGTTTTCTTTGTACCTTTGCATGGCAAATTGAAATTATTATAAGCGAATATGTTAAGAAGGATGATGCTCGCCATTATTGCTGTGGCGGGAATATGCACGGCAAGTGCGCAGGATGATATAGAGGGAACAGTGGGAATGGATGTTGTTTCACGTTATATATGGCGTGGCCAGGCATTGGGTGATGCCGCCGTGCAGCCCACGGCCACCTTGTCGTATAAGGGTCTGTCACTGACGGCATGGGGTAGTTTTGGCTTTATTGACAAGAAAGATGCGAAAGAGTTTGACCTCACATTGGAATATGCCAGCAAGGGATTCAGCATAGGTGTGGGAGACTATTATTTCTCATACTACGGTGCGGAGAACAACTACTTTGAATACCGGGCACATGACACGCAGCATGTGTGGGAGGCGTACGTGGGGTATGACTTCGGTCCTTTGGCAGCGAAATGGTACACCAACATTGCCGGTGACGATGGGGTGAACAAAAGCGATGAGAGAGCGTACTCATCTTACCTGGAACTGTCGGCGCCATTCAAGTTGGTTACTTGTGATTGGACGGCGACGGCAGGCATAGTGCCATACGCTACATCGTTTTATGCCGATGCCAACGGTTTTGCTGTGGTAAACTTGGCATTGCGCGCCACGAAGGATATACCTGTATATAAGAAATTCAGCATCCCGGTGTTTGTGGAAGGCAGTTGCAACCCCAGCACGAAGAAAGGCTATCTGGTGTTGGGATTTACTCTGAGAAAGTGAAAAGTGAAAGGTGAAAAGTGAAACCTGGAGCCTATTACATATAATATATGAAAGAATTTGTGATTTCAGAAGCACGCGCAGAAACGGCGGTGCTCGTAGGATTGATAACGCCTCAGCAGAATGAGGATAAGACAAAGGAATATCTGGATGAGTTGGAGTTTCTTGCCGATACAGCCGGAGCTGTCACTGTGAAGCGCTTCACGCAGCGAGTGAACGGCCCCAGCAGTGTGACGTATGTGGGAAGCGGAAAACTACAGGAGATACGCCAATATATAGAAGAGCAGGAAAAGGCTTACGATGAATGGAACGAAGAACTGCACTATCCCGAAGAAGGTGAAGGACCGCAGCCTGTGGGTATGGTGATATTCGATGATGAATTGTCGGCCAAGCAGATGCGCAACATCGAGGCAGAACTGAAGGTGAAGATACTTGACCGCACCAGTCTGATACTCGACATCTTTGCCATGCGTGCACAGACCGCCAATGCCAAGACACAGGTGGAGCTGGCGCAGTACAGATACATGTTGCCGAGACTGCAGCGCCTGTGGACGCACCTTGAGCGCCAGGGCGGTGGCTCAGGCAGTGGCGGCGGCAAAGGCTCCGTGGGACTGCGCGGTCCGGGTGAGACACAGTTGGAGATGGACCGCCGTATCATCCTCAACCGTATGTCGCTGTTGAAAGAACGTCTGGCAGAGATAGACAAGCAGAAGACCACTCAGCGCAAGAACCGTGGTCGCCTGATACGTGTGGCACTGGTGGGATATACCAATGTGGGAAAGTCAACCATCATGAACATGCTTGCCAAGAGTGAGGTGTTTGCCGAGAACAAACTCTTCGCCACACTCGACACAACGGTGAGAAAGGTAGTCATAGAGAACCTGCCGTTTCTGTTGGCAGACACCGTTGGATTTATCAGGAAGTTGCCTACTGACCTTGTTGACTCGTTCAAGTCAACGCTTGACGAGACACGCGAAGCAGACCTGCTGTTGCATGTGGTTGACATATCGCACCCTGATTTCGAGGAGCAGATTAAGGTGGTGGAGAAAACGCTTGCCGACCTTGGCTGCGCTGACAAACCGTCCATGATAGTCTTTAACAAGATAGATGCATACAAATGGACGGAGAAAGAAGAGGATGACCTCACACCCGTGAAGAAAAACGAGATATCGCTCGACGAACTGCGTAATACATGGATGGCGCGCATCAGTGAGGACAAGAGTCTGAACAACCTTGGGTGTATCTTCATCTCAGCAAAGGAGAAGCAGAATATAGATGAGTTCCGCAGCGTAGTATATAAGAAGGTGCGTGAACTGCATGTACAGAAATATCCATACAACGATTTCCTCTGGTATGAAGAGGGATAATCAGTTTTTCAGTTTCTTTGTAATCTTTCTCAGTCCGGTGAGCATCTCCTGATAAGCAGAAAGTTGCTCACGGTGTGATGTCGTGGCGAATGTCAGGGTGTCTGGAGCAGGTCCAAACTGGTCTGGGAAGATAATCATGAGGTTTGTTCCATGATAGTGCTCTGTGAGTTCCTCAGGCAGTCGCTCCAGCGCAGGTTTGTATGACACAGTGCCCTGGCGTGCCGTAACGACAACCAGCATTTCGTCAGGGTTGGTAGTTTCGGCAAGGTCGATGACACCGACCCACTTAGGCATGGAAACAAATTCTGCCCTTATGTTGCGGTGTTTCTTCTCAGTATATTTCTTTATTAATACGATTGAATCCTCGCGACCGTAGAATACTATGCGGCAGCCTATCGCTCCAACGAAACGGCACAGACGTTCGAGCCAGCGATAGAATCCCGGTTCATATTCCGCCCTTGACGGAACGGCTACGCGTACGGCACGAAGCGTGCTGAAAGGTTGTGTGCAGCGTGCGATGATAATTTGTCGTGAGAGTCCGTTGAATACGCTTTGGGCGAACTCACCCCAGAACACACGGCTAGAATTGGGGTGTATGTGAGTGCCGAAGATAATCTCAGAACAGTCATACTCCTTGAAAGCGTGCTTGATGCCATTGCCGATATTCGTGGCAAGGCGGACCTGAGTCTGCAACCTTACATCAGAAGCACTGGCGCGTTGCACCATCTGGTCGAGCAACTGCTGTCCGCGGCGTTGGTTCTGGTCTGCCTCCTCGTCATCGTAAACCACATTGAGGGCTATCAGTCCACGGTTCAGTTCCGGATTGCGCATCATTATGGCAAGGTTAAGCAAGGTATTGCATGTTTCAGGATATTTCACCGGTATGAGAATCTTCTCGTCGTCCCCCTTCTTCTCGTCGTCATCCTTCATCTGTTCGCGGTTGAGAACCACATGCCTTGCCGCGCGGTCGGTTACTATGGTAGAGATGATGCACGTGAAGAGTATCATCACCACCACGCCATTGAGCATGTCGTCGCCAACGAGGTAATGTCCCGGTGATATTTCCAGCCTCATACCGATCATCACGATAGCAATGCCGGCAGCGGCATGTGCAGAGGTAAGGCCAAACATAAGATGTCCCGACAGCCAAGGCTGGCGCAAGGCAAGGCATGAGATGTATGCAGCGAGGGCCTTGCCGAGTGTGCCTACAATTACGATGCACGCTACTGTGGCAATGATTTCGCTGCCTGTGAAAAGCAGACGCAGGTTGATGAGCATGCCGACGCCGATAAGGAAATATGGAATGAATATCGCATTGCCGATGAACTCGATGCGGTTCATCAAAGGTGAAAGCGGTGGAACGTAACGGTTGAGTATCAGTCCGCTGAGGAATGCTCCAAAGATGCCTTCAAGTCCTACGAGGTCACACAGTGCGGCGCTGAGAAACATCATGGACAGCACAAAGATAAACTGCATCACAGAATCGCTGTAGCGACGCAGGAACCATCGGGTAAGCCTTGGTATAAGGAACAAAAGTAGTGCGCAGTATGCCACGAATTTGAGGAAGAAAAGTCCCCAGAACAAAGCATCAGGTTGTTTGGCACCATCGCCTGCAGCCCCAGTCGCTGCCGCCACTACAACGAGGGTGATAAGCAGCGAGAGCATAGAGGCACCAACAGAGAGTGTGGTGACATAGTGCTTCTGCAGTCCGAAACGAGCAACTAAGGGGTAGGCTATAAGCGTGTTGGTTGACATGATGCAGCTGAGCAGCACCGCAGCCAGATGAGAATATCCCAGCAACCATATAGACGCCATATACATGAGGGCGAAAGGTACGGCAAACGTAAGCAGGCCAAAGAGTCCTACCTGACGGGCATTCTTCTTCAAACCCTCAAGATCCATCTCAATGCCGGCGAGGAACATGATGTAGAGCAGCCCCACACGTCCGAAGAGTTCGAAACTGGAATCGCGTTCAAGGATGTTGAAACCATATTTCCCCAGAACGACACCGGCCAACACCATGCCGATGATGTGGGGAATGCGTAACTTACCCATTACGATAGGCGCAAAGAGAATTGTGACAAGCACAATGAAAAACACCATCGTGGGGTTAGTAATAGGGAAATATTGTGTAAGTTCAAGCATCTTATTTAAGGTTTATCAATAAAATCTACTGCAAAGTAACAAAAAAAAACTGAATTATGCTAATGTTTCAACAAAAATTTGTAATTTTGCAAGGAAATAGTGAATTGAGAGAAATAGCAAAGATATAGTAAACAGTAAATTAAAAAGATATAATAAAGAAAATGAAAGTAGCAATCGTAGGCGCCAGTGGCGCAGTAGGACAGGAATTTCTCCGTGTCCTTGACGAAAGAAATTTCCCCCTTGATGAACTTGTACTGTTCGGCTCACAGCGTTCTGCCGGTACAAAATACACGTTCCGTGGCAAGGAGTATGAAGTAAAACTGTTGCAGCACAACGATGACTTCAAGGATGTTGACATCGCCTTCACCAGTGCAGGCGCAGGCACATCGAAGGAGTTTTGTGAGGACATCACAAAGTATGGTGCTGTGATGATTGACAATTCCTCTGCTTTCCGTATGGAAGACGATGTGCCCCTCGTGGTACCTGAGTGCAATGCAGAGGATGCCCTAAAGCGTCCGCGTGGCATCATTGCCAACCCTAACTGTACAACCATCATGATGGTGGTGTGTCTGCAGCCATTGGAGAAACTCTCACACATCAAGCGCATACATATCGCTTCTTACCAATCTGCATCAGGTGCAGGTGCTGCCGCTATGGCAGAACTGCAGCAGCAGTATAAGGAACTGGCCAACGACGAGCAGCCTACGGTAAACAAGTTCGCATATCAGTTGGCTTACAACGTTATTCCTCAGATTGATGTGTTCCAGGACAATGGTTACACTAAGGAGGAGATGAAGATGTTCAACGAGACAAAGAAAATTATGCACACAGATGCTCGTTGCTCTGCTATGTGTGTCCGCATCTCATCACTCCGTGCACACTCTGAGGCTGTATGGATTGAGACTGAACAGCCTATCAGCGTTGAGGCTGCACAGGAGGCTCTTCGCAATGCAGAGGGTGTGACGCTCATTGACGATCCGAAGAAGGTTGGTGCAAAGGCTAATGCCGACGCTACAAAGGAAACTATGGAAGGCCTGCCTTACCCAATGCCGCTTTATACTGCAGGTAAGGATGACGTTTATGTAGGTCGTGTGCGTGAAGACCTTGCCAACGACAACGGTCTGACATTCTGGCTTTCTGGCGACCAGATCAAGAAGGGTGCTGCCCTCAATGCTGTTCAGATTGCCGAGTACCTCATTAAGGTTGGTGACGTGAAGTAAACACCTAAGAGATATAATAGAAAATGCGGAAAGGTTAGATAGCCTTCCCGCATTTTTTTTCTACTTATTGGATTTTGCTTTTATCTTTTCGAGCAGCCACTCCATGTGTTGCCGTTCCATGTTTTCACTCGTCCAGTGCTCGTTGATGGGAGTGATGAACGCTTCCTTCTCGCATGAGAGAGTGTTCCATGCGGCATAGCTCGTGGTTGGTGAGCATGTGCTGTCGTTGTATCCCCACGTCATGCGGACAGGGCATTTTACATAACGACAGAAATTTATAACATCATAGTAAGCCAGTGTCTTGATATTCTGTGGTGTCAAGATGCTTGGGTCTTTCCAGTTCGGATATCCGCCTGTGCGTCCTTGTTCGGCATAAGCTGCCATGTCTGTCAAAGCAGGGTGGTTGGCCACACACAGGGTAATGTCAGGGCACAGGGCTGCAGTAATCAGAGCCAAAGCACCACCCTGTGAACCACCTTGAATGGTGAGGTTGTGGCCGTCACATTCGGGCAACGACTGCAGATAGCGCATTGCAGCATACATACCACCATAAACGTGCCGCATGTAGTAACGTTCGCGATTGTCAATGCCATTGGTCAGGTAACCGTTGTCACGGCTTGCGAAAGCCTGTTGAATGTCTTTGAAATCCTGTTCGCTCCATGTGGGGTTCATACCGTGTATCTCCACTTCGAAACGGATAAAGCCATTCTCTGCATAATACTTGTGCCGCAGAGGTTCCTTAATGGTCTTTACGCCAGCGCCCGGAGGGCACATCACTGCTGCATGACTGCCTTTGGAAGCATTCTTGGGCATGGTGAGATAACCATATATATAATGCTCGCGATCGGTTCTGAGTTTTATTAGCCAGCAGTCAATCTTGTCTGTGCAGTATTCAGGTGCCGGGGTCCGGCTTATCTCAATGGGATTCTCGTATTGTTTAAGAGTTTCGGCCCAGAAAGACTTGAAATCATCAGGCTCTTTGGTGTATGGCATAATCTTGCTTACGCTGTATCCCACTTTGACGTGATGCTTGGTTGTCATACCGTCAACGACAGCAGTCATGCGCAAATCCTGAAATCCAGGATTCTTCCGTGAACCGATGTTGATAGTGGCTTTACCGTTCTTTATGGTTGTCCTGCCTTTGCTTGTGGCAGTCAGCATATCGGGGGCAATCTCGTATGTCAATTCTGCTCCATCAACGGCTACACCATATTTATATAGTTGTATTTCTATTGTGGCTTTCTCGCCGGTTTCATACAACCAGTTGCTATGATCGGGAGTGGCAACCCATAGGAAATCGCTGCGATAGGGATAGTTCTCCGCTTGCATGGTAAGTGCAAACAGAGGGAATAGTAGGATGATGAGATTGCAATAAAATATCTTCATGTGTTTTAACTTGTTATTCATTGTGTGTCGTCGTCTTTCTTCTTTTTCTTTGAGAATAGTTTCTTGAACAATGAAGTCTTTTTCTTGTTTGTTGTATCATTGTTGTCTGTTGTATTCTCCTTTTTTTCTTTCTTGTTTAATTTCAGATGTGGCTTCATGCGGAACGACTGTTCTTTGTCAGTCTGGTGGTATATGAAATCGCAGATGACACTTATCAGTTTCTGTTTAGCAGTCACCGTACCTGTAGCGTCAGCACCATCGCTGGTCATGTCGGCATGAATGTCGCTGAAACTTATAATCTTGTATTTCGCTCCGTCAATAGTGGCTTTAAGCCATCCCTGTGGCAGTCGTCCTCCATTCTTCCTGCCGCGTTTTGATGAAGTGTTGAAACTGTAGGATGCCCGGGCATTGCCTATTTGCAGGCCTTTGATGTTCATGATGCTGCCGAGGTCAACAGCATCGGTGCTCATCGTTCCGGTCATGTATTTGCTTCTGCCATCAAGGGTAAAGGCGAAGTTTACATTGCCATATTTAGTGCCGAGTCGTCCGCTTATATCTTCACGCTTGTAGTATATGCCCAGCGTGCCGTTGTATGTAATATCGCCTATGGCCGCCATCTGTTTCATCATCTTTAGTCGTACATGTTTGGCGAAATGACTGACTATCTGTTCCTTTATGCCACCGCGTGCGCTTAGGCTTATACCGTTGAAATGCAAGCATAAGTTTTGTTTCTCCAACGTGTTGCACAAGTCACCGCTGCTTGACAACGATAGCCTTCTGTCTTGTGTCGTGACACGTATGTTCTTGAATAGAAGTCTTTTCAAATCGCCTCCCACTGTTACTGTAAGTTCGAGTGGCGTGGTGAAGTTTGCGAGTGGTGGTGCAAAAGGTCGTGCTATGTCGGTGAGCATGACATGTGATGACACATTGCAGTCGTTGGTCAATCGGAACAATCGTGTCTTGTCCTGCAACAGTTCTGCAGAAATCTTTTTTATGTCCACAGTCGTGTGGGCAAGGGCTATGCGTGTGCCGTTGAGTGTGATGTCGTTGCCATAGCGTTCTATCTCCGTCTGCAAACGCCTGATGTTGATGCCACTTTGCTTCTCGTTGAGTGTCATCTGGTTCAAGGTCATCAGCAGGGTGTCCTTGTTTGCTTTGTGAATTGTGGCGTCAAGGCCAACCACGAGGGTAAGATGACCAGGGTCGAACCAACCTCTGTGTGGCCGTCCTTTGTTTTTGCGGGGACGGTGGTTATTGTATGAATATTGCAATCCGTCAATGGTGATATGCTGGTTCTTTATGCCGCGTCCCTCCGGTTCTTGCTCCTGTGTGATGACTTTGCTTATTGTGGCTTTGTCAAAAGCTAAGTGCATATCTGAGTTTAACTCATTTATTTTCACGTTGCATAGAGTGAAAGCCTTGGTGGAATCGTCGGCCAGGCTGCATTGCAGTTGGGCTTGCAGGTCTTTTAGATTTATGTGTGCAGGGTCGAACTTTCCTTTGTCTTTGCGTGGCAATGAGCGCACGTCCCATGTCAGATGGGTGCGGGAGACCTCTGCCACGACGGTGTCCATAACCAGACGGAAGAATTTTTCTTTTGCCTTGTCTTCTTTCTTTTCGCCTTTTTTCTTTAGTTCGTCAATTACAAACTGGTAGTTGGCGGCAGAGTCTGGATGCACCTTATATAATAATAGTGTAGCTCCGCTTAAACGGATATTTCTTACTCCCACCTCTCGATGCCAGATGTGTGACAGGTCGAGTGCACCCTCAAGGGTGTCCACACGCAACATTGGCTCGTTGCTGCGGTCGTCAATCTCAACATTGTTCAAGGTCATTTCGCCTTTAAACAGGCTGATTCCTATATGTCCTACCGCAACGCGTGTGTGGAGGGTTTCCTGTAATGTTTGCAAGGCTTTGTCGTAAAGCCATTGCTGTCCGCGCTCTGTCTGTAAAAACAGTGCTATACCGCATAATGCTAAAACCACTGTCAGCACGATGCCAAGGATAATCATCATCACGGTTCTAAGCATACGATTACAAAATTAATATGTTTGAGTAAATTATGCAATAGGTTTACGCAACTTTGGAATAATTCTCCCTTATGTTTTGCATAAAAAGACCCCATCAGGTGATGCTATTTTCCACTTATAGGGAAAAGATAGAATTGTCGGTTGCTTTTGTAGTCAAGCATCCACTGGTCAAGTATGATGTGGTCGTCGATGGCCGTTATCGTAATAGTGTGACGGCCTTTTGTCATCATGGCTTCTGTTGTTCTGATGGATTGCTGTCGCAATACGTTTTGTTTCCAACGCTCCGAACGGTAGGGTTCTTTCAGAGAGTATATGACAGGTTCTGCACCATCAATGCTGACGGAATATCTGATATTCCCTTTGTCATTTGCTTGTGTCGGAATAAGTGCCGTGCGTATTACAGCATTGCCATCGCGTGGGGCGTCAAAATAGAATTGTAATGAGGCGCCTTTGTGTATGGCTACGGCATTCATGGAGTGTCCGAGCATTTCTACTGGTTGCACGGAACCGAAGGCGTTGTCATAAGAACATGCATTGCGCACCACACAACCATCGAGACTGGTTTCATTTATCGGACGACTCTTTGTGCGGCGAAGTGTTATGCTGTCGGTAACTGTGAAATCCTTGAAAACGGGTAGGTCGCGTGGATGGCTGTTCATCATACCGCGCCATTTGCCTTCGAGCATCTCGTTATATTGCTTGGTCAATGTCTTTATTTTTTCTTGTGCTTCAATGGCAGACAGTGTGTCGCCTGTTTGAGCCAGCAAGTGTTTGTGTGCCATTGCTGATGCACATTGTATGGGGTAGAGTACATGTGCAAAGTATGAGGGGCTGTTCTCGTTTTCTGACTGAGGCTGTACTGTTTCTTCTATCTCCTCCCATTGCTCGAGATAACGCTCAAGTTCACCGCCAAATTCGGTCTCAGAGAATTCTGTTCCTTGTGGCTGTGATAATCCCCGTGGATATATCTTTTTGTCCAGCTCAGTTTGTGTCCACCCCATGAATTCCGGCTTTCGCATGGCTGTGAGTTTGTAGAAACATTCCATTGCTGGCGCTATGCGTGTGGCTGTCTGTGTACCAAATTGCTGTGTCAGCCATTCGGACAGGTGCCTTCTCAGTGATGTGGGAGTGATGCTGTCGATGTTCCACGCCATGTCCATTGCAAGCGAGAGGTCGTATGCGGCAACTTTCGGGTCATGCACGTTCATTATCCATATCTTTCGTGCATTGTGGTCGTATGCTTGTTTCAGTTCGTTGTATATCAGACCGGGTTGTGTTGTGGTGAGCCATAGATGATCGTGTGGCCTTCCCCAATATGAAAGGTGATAGTAGATGCCTGCTCCACCACTGCGTTGCTGTTGCAGAGAATCGCTGAGTCGTGTCATGTAACCATAGTTGTCGTCGCACCACATCAGTGTCACGTCGTCAGGTACGCGGAGTCCACGCTCGTATATCTCAAGTACTTCCTTGTATGGTATGAACACTTGCGGCACTTGTTCTACATTCTTGTTGTAATGTTTGGCAATGAGGTCACGTTGACAGTCTATGACACTTTGTAGTCCGTTTAGTTTCTCTTCCATAGTTTTTACTCCTTCCATCGAACCGTCATGTATTCCTCGCATACCAATGGTGAAAAGACCTTCATTACCACGCATTTCGTCAAGGCGTTCTGCCCAGTAACTCTCCACTTCCTTGCGGTTTGTGATAAAATTGTATGCTCCGCGTTTTTGGGAGTTCCATTCGCCTACGTTGTTGCGCAACAGAGGCTCACAGTGTGATGAACCGATAACGATACCACAGGAATCTGCCATTTCCTTGTTGCCTTTGATCATAAAAAAGGCTTTTGATGCTTCGTGCATGGCTGGCCACATGCAGTTTGCCTTCAATCGCAGCAATAATTGGAAAATGCGTTTGTTGGCGTGTGGCCCGATGGTTTTTGGGTTTTGTTTTGATGGACCACCTTCGTTCATGTTGTCTGCCCAGTTTAATATTGAGAAGTCTTCATCGTTGATGAATATTCCGCGATATTCCACGCTTGGTGCTTGCAATGTTTGGAAGGTATTGTCAAGAGTGAGCGTTTCTTTCTTTTCAGGGACGACGTCTCCCCACCATATCCATGGTGACACGCCGGCCAGACGTGACAGTTCAAGCAGACCGTATGCCGCACCACGTCCGTTGTTGCCTATGATGATGATTTTCCCATTACGCACGCCAATGAAGAATGCATCCTTGCAATTCCTTAGTTTGGCGCTGAGTGCATTCATACGGTCAAGCGAGGTGATGATTCTTGGCGTGGCTTTGTCGAGTTGGTAGATTTCAATCTTTCCTGCCTTGGTCCCTTTCTTCTTCTTGTTTATGACAGGTTGCGCTCCTGTGACGGCCAGCATGTCTTGTGAGAACATATCCAGTGCTATGTCAACCACAGGGGAGTGGTTGCCTACGACATCCAGATGTATGGCTTTCGTTCCGTCAAACCATGTTACAGCCCGTGTTGATATTGACACGGTGAGCATAATCGTTAAAACAGATATATAAGAAAAGGTTTTTCGCATCGTATTTTTGCTTATGGTGTTGTTTACTTTATTATTTTTGCCTCTCCATGAAAGGTGCATATCTCTCGTGCCAGTTCGTTCATGTTGTGAAAGCGGGAGAAGTCGGTGTTTGCTGGCACGATTCCATGTATTGGACTCTGTACACTATCCATTTTGTCGAGTGCCCATGGGGACAATATCAGCAGTCTGCCGTTGATGCATGCGTTGAGGCGTTTCTTATCGGGCTTCCATGATTTGTCGATGGGCTCTTTCTGCAGATGAATGAGTGGCAGACCTTGTTCCAGGCAGTCATTCTTAATCTGTAGCTCTCCCTTTGATATGCCAGGTGTCACCAATACGGTGAAGCCGTCTCTGGCAGACCGCATCCATTCGTTTCGCTCTTGCTGGAAGAGTGTGGTGAGTTCGTAAGGCTTTCCGTCATTGTCGCGGCGATGACAGAACACTTGTTCCTTGTTTGCCCATTTCAACAGAAACAGATTGCCGAAAGCAGCGTAGTCGCGCCCTGCTATATTCACGTGCATGCGCTGTTCTTGGAATTGTGGGTACAACTTCCGGTATATGGCTCGTCGTGGATTGTCAGTAACATAGTTGAGCATGGCTTCTCGCTCACCTTTGTTCATGCGGATTACATCGTCGTATTTCTCTTCAAAGACAGGCAGCTGTTCTTGTGTGGCATCGTCTTGCTTCTGCCATTGGTTGGAGCACGCGACCTTGAATGTCTGTATGATTTTGCCAAGGCTCCAGTTCATACGCTCTTCCACTTCTATCACTCCGTGCCAATGGTCTGGCATGACTACCTGCGCCAACAGTTTTATTTTGTTGCCATGTGATGCTTGGGCTTCGGGCATCAGTTGCCACAGGTCTTTTACCGTCTGACCCAATGCAGTCAGGTCGGTTGCAGGATTACGGACGTCCATGTTTAGTTTGCCAAAAAGGGGCAAACACTCTCTCGTAACCAGCGTTATGAGGTAAAGGCCACGATCGTAATTGTCATGGCCTGCGTTGCGTGGGCGGTATGGGGTGGAGTTAATCATAATGTCAGTTGTCGGTTTTCTTTGCTGTAATGCTGAGGCTCGTCCAAGCGTATATGCCGAGCAATGCCACGAGTAATGTCTGCAGTGTGTGGACTATGAGCACGAAATAGAGCGCTTCGTTGTCTGCTACACCATACAGAATCAGCATGGTCTTTACTGCAAAATGCCATGAGCCGGCTCCGTTGGGCGTCGGCACCAGTACGGCTACGCTGCCGACGATGAATGTCACAAGTGCACACGTTAGGCCAAGTGACGCTGTTCCTTCAAAGCAGAAGAATGTGAGGTAGTAGTGTAGGAAATACGCTACCCATATTGCTATGCTGTAGAAGATGAATAATGGAACATTGCTTACCTTCCGTAATGACATTACACCGTCAATGAGTCCGTGCAGCGTGGTGCGTACCTTGTCATACACAGACAAGTGCTTGAGGAAGAAATAACCGGCAACCAAAGTGACTATTGCACACAGTGCCACTACGAAATAACCCGCTGTGGAGAAACCTCCGAGAAAACTTGTCAAGGCATCGAGACGCGTGCCGGTGCGTGAGAAGAAAGAGATGAACACAGGCAACTGCAGAAGTATTACCAAAAGGGTTATCAGAAGAACTATCAGTGAGTCAACGGCACGTTCTGTAACCACGGTGCCCAGTGCCTTGGCGAAGTTCGTGCCGTCTTTCTTTGCCAACACTCCGCAGCGCATAAATTCACCGATTCTCGGTACTATGAGTGACGAGGCGTATGATAAAAATATGGCATCCACGCATGTTCTTGTGCGGGGATGCTCGTCAAGGGGCTCCAGTGATTGGCGCCATCTCCATGCACGGAATGTTTGTGCCAATATGCCGAAAGGCATTGATAGCAGCATCCACCACCAGTTCATCTCGTGCAGCAATACGTTACGTATGCTTTCGAGGTCGAAATCACGGTACATCCAATACAGAATTGCTCCGCCCAACATTATGGGCAGGCAGATGTTTAGAGTCTTGCGTATATATCTGCGGTTCACTTCTTGTTAGTTGTTGAAATAAAGGTGGTGTTTAGTATGACTCCACCTATGAAGTATTAATTATAGAGCAAAGTTACAAAAAAAAGTTGATTTATTTGTTCGTTTTGATATTTTTTTTTAATTTTGCAAGCAAATAATACTTACAACATTTGAAACAAGTAAGACCAAAGAAAAATCTCGGACAGCATTTCCTGACCGACCTCGGCATAGCGCGTCGTATAGCAGACACAGTGGATGCCTGCCCCGATATTCCTGTCTTGGAGATAGGTCCGGGCATGGGTGTGATGACACAGTACCTTTATCCAAAACAGCGTGAGTTCAAATGCGTTGAGATAGACAGGGAGTCTGTGGCTTATCTGACTGAAACATTTCCTAAACTGCGTGGCGGCATCATTGGTGACGATTTCCTGCGCATGGATCTTAACGAGGTTTTTGGTGGCAGGCAGTTTGTCCTTACGGGGAATTATCCCTACGATATCTCGTCGCAGATATTCTTCAAGATGCTTGACAACAAGGACCTGATACCTTGTTGTACGGGTATGATTCAGCGTGAGGTGGCGTTGCGTATAGCAGCAGAGCCGGGCAATAAGCAATACGGCATATTGTCTGTGTTGATACAGGCGTGGTATGATACAGAATATCTGTTTACGGTTGATGAGACGGTGTTCAATCCGCCACCGAAGGTGAAGTCGGCGGTGATACGTATGACACGCAACGACCGCACCTCCATAGGTTGTGATTGGGAATTGTTCCGCCGCGTCGTAAAGACGGTGTTTGGACAAAGACGCAAGATGCTGAGAGTAAGCCTGAAGCAAATACTCCCGGATTTTAAGAGTGACGATGCTTTCTTCACAAAACGTCCAGAACAACTGTCGCATGAAGAGTTTGTAACGTTGACGAATTTAGTAGAAAAACAACTGAAAAACTAATAAAATTTATGAAGAAACTTATTGCTTTAATTGCATGCGTCATGCTGTCTGCAGGCGTTGCCAATGCTCAATTGGAGGAGGTACTCGGCAAGGTGGCTTCTGCCGCCACCGGTGCAACAAGTGGTAACAGCACATTGAGTGCTTTGACAGGTATCATCAGTAGTAAACTTATACCGACGTCGCAGCAAATTATAGGTACATGGACATATCAGGAGCCTGCTGTCATGCTCACAAGCGACAATGCATTGAAAAACGCTGCCAGTGCTGTAGCAATGAAGTCGGTAGAGTCTAAGTTGCAGTCATATCTGACGAAGGTGGGTATCACAAAGGGTAATATGTCAATAACATTCAACAGCGACAAGACTTTTACAATCAACCGTAAGGGCAAGACAATCCGCAGGGGTACTTACACAATGAACGACAGTGAGGTGGTGATGACCTTCAAGGGTAAGAAAAATCCATGTAGGGTTACTCCTCAGCTTGATAACGGCTCTCTCGTTATTGTCATGGATGCTACGAAACTCAAGACGTTCATGCAGAACATCGGCTCAAGTGTTTCGCAACTGTCAACCATCGTCAGCTTGATGAAGACCATGGACGGTATGAAACTCGGTGTGAGGATGACAAAGTAATCATTTGACCGTTTTTACATACTTAACAATAAAAAGTAACGGCGCTGCAATTCGTATTATAATTGCCGCGCCGTTACTTGTTTTTATTCTGTTACTATCACACCGCCCATAGGCTGTAAGGTAACTTTCAGTTTACCGTTCTTGTCAACCTTCATGGTTTTCTTTGACGGGGTGGGGAATAACTCGTCTTTCTTCAGCGGCTCATCATTATATACCGTTACCGATTGTCCAGCAAACATTGGCAGTGTCAGCGTCAGTGTCTTTGCAGTGTTCTCACCATTCAGTCCTGCTGCATACCATTTCCCTGCTGTTGACTTGCGGGCAAGTACGGCATACTTCGTTGGATAACCGTCAATGTATTGCGTCTCGCTCCATGCTGTCGGCACGCTGCGCAGGAAGTCAAGTTGGAACTGCTGCAGTTCGGTGAGGTTGCTTTCCTGCAGGTCAATGCACTGTATTGTGGTCTGGTTTATTATTGCGGCAGCCATCTCGAAAGTGTCGCTTGTGTAGCGACGGTGGCGGCTTTTGTTGTCTTTGCTCATGTAGTGGTTCATCATCGTGCCACCCCAGTCCATGCTTGCCACCGTGTTGCGGCAGAATGGATGCATGGTAAGTTCAAAGCCTTCCTGCTTTGCGTGATACTCAGAGAAATATACGTTCTCGGATGCCAGCACAGCCTCTGATGCAACAAAGTTAGGGTACATGCGTTCCCAACCTCTTGGGAGCGTGCAACCGTGGAATATCACCTGTATGCCGTGACGGTTGGCATCACTCAATATATCCTCATATTGCTGCATGGTCTGCTGCTTGTCGCCGCCGAAGAAATCCACCTTTATTCCCTTTACACCAATTCTTTCCATCCAAGCCATCTCACGCTCGCGTGCTATAGCGGTGTTCATGCAACTACGTGGTCCTTGCGGTGCATCGTTGATATATCCGTTACTGTTGTACCAGAGCATCAGGTTCACTCCTTTCGACTGGGCATAGCGACTCAGTTCCTCAATGCGGTCGCGACCTATCTGCACATCCCAGAAACCGTCCACCAGACAGTATTCGTAACCCATTGCTGCGGCGGTGTTGATGAATGACACCTGATCGTCATAGTTCACCGAATTGTCCTGCCATATCAGCCACGACCATGTATAGCGGCCGGGTTTGTACTCGCGGCTTGCTTCGTACAGTGGTTTCACGACATCGTATGCTATCGTGGTCTCGGCGATAGGCTTAAGCGTCTCGCCTACGGTGATAGTACGCCACGGTGTCTCACCGGGCAGCATGATGGCAGGTGTTGCTGCACCCAGACCATGGTTCTCCTTCGGGTCGGGGTATGCTATGGTGTAGCCTGTGCCTTCTTTGTAGTCACTGAGGTGTGAACCGCAATAGTTTGACCCCACGCCAGTTTCGCTGACGAGTACCCAGCCATTGTCGTTCACCTTGAACAGGCAAGGGAAGGTGTATCCTTTGCCGAAGCGTGAGGGCTTGTTCATGGCATCGTCTGCCACATAGTCCTCCTCGTAGCTCGGTTTGGTGCTCATCCATCCGTAGTGGTCGGCAGGCGACTGCGGGCAGATAAATGTCGTTGTGCCTTCTGGCAGGTTGAAACTGGATGCCTCACTGTAGATGGTGGTACGTCGCGGCTCGTCTTTGTCTGTTGAGGTTGCTCCGCTGAAACTGTATTTGTATGCGATGTCGTTGTTGCTCACCTGCATGGTCAGTGTCATGGTGCGTCCACAGTCCTTCGCCGTGAAGTCCATCTCTGCTTTGTGCGCAGCATAGTGATTGCCGCCGGCTTTCGTACCGCGCATGGTGTACGTCTCATTGATGTCGCTTGTGCGCACCGCTGTCAGCGTGAGCCCCTGCGTGTAGTCGCCCATTTCGGTATTTACTCCGAGTCGTGAGGTGCGGAGCATGTCCTTACCATTGTAACATACGTCGTATGTCAACAGACCATCGTGCAGGTTTATGTCAACACACAGTTTTCCGTCTGGTGATGTCACCGTGGTGGTTTCTGCATTTGCAGTGAGCACCATTCCTCCTAATATAAATAAGGAGTAGAGTTTTTTTATCATAATTGTTGTTTAGTGAAGTTAGTGTTGTTTTTGTTCGTGTTACGCTGATTGGTTGTGCAAAGTTACACCTTTTTTATTATATATGCAAATTTTTTATTTAGATGTTGGCTTGTCGTTGTTTAGTATTCGCATGTATTCCTCGTATGGTATGTGCCGGCCTCCCATGGAACGGAACAACGGCGTTTCAAATTGACAGTCAATGAAGTGACCACCATTTTCTTCAAGGTTCTGCGCAAGGTGGACAAGGGCAAGTTTTGATGCATTGGGCACCAGCGAGAACATGCTTTCTCCGAAAAAGGCATTACGGAGGGTTACGCCGTACAGGCCGCCGACAAGTCTTTTGCCTTGACCCGTGGTTTGTGCCTCCCATACCTCAACGCTTGCAGCATAACCGAGCCGGTGCAGCTCAGTGTAGGCCCTGATGATGTCGGGGCCGAGCCATGCTCCGCTTTCGTAGTTGCGCCCGTCAACGTGCGAACAGCCGTTGATGACTCCCTCGAAATCGTGGTTGATGGTCACCTCGTATTTGTGCTGGCGCAGCAACTGCCGCATCGAGTGGCTGATGTGTATCTCGTTGGGGAAGATGACATAGCGCTCCAAAGGACAGTACCAGTGGGGCTCGTCGTAGAATTGAAACGAGTACCAAGGGAAGAAACCGTTGCTGTAGGCCAATAGCAAACGCTCCGTTGACAGGTCGCCGCCAATGGCACAGAAACCGTCTTCTTCTCCTAAGTGCGGGTCGGGGAACCATAAATCCTCGTCTAATTGATAAACTGCCATGATGTTTGAATGTTCTTTCTCGCAAAGTTACTAAAATAAATTTATTTCTCAAATGTATTGATGAAAAATATGCTTTGTCATGTGTTTTTCTACCCGATAATCCCATATCAAAACAGCAGTGTTTCGTATGGCTCTGCAATATGTGCCATATTACACTGTAAAAGCTATCGTATTACCATGTAAAAGCTATCATATTACACTGTAATACGATAGCTTTCACATTGCCCCCTGCAACCATCTGGAAAACAGGCGGTTGAAAAAACGGGGAGAGCCTCCTGCGCAACATTCGGCTTTTTTCGCGTTTTCCGCCACTGTTTTCCGCCTCTCACCATGACTCTGCCACCCCCTACACCTTATTAATATGCCCTCTCCTGTATTTTGCTTGACCCTAATCAATTTCGCACGTAAAAATGAAAGTTTTTTCTCAAAACCCTTGCCCATGTCGTGAAAAGTGTGTACCTTTGCACTCGCTTTCCGAAAAACGGCAGCACCTTGGCCAGCAGGCTTTGAGGAACCGCCGCCGTAGGAAGAGAGCGGAAAAAGCGATTTTTGACAAGACTTACATAAAACAGAAACGTAGTAGTACGAGAAGCTTGACACAGGTACATTTTTCATGATGTCCGGTGTCGGGTAAGAGGAAGAAACAAGGAACCATCAATTCCAAATTGACGACAGACTACTTCTTTTTTAAATCAACGGAAATCCTGACAGACAACACTTGAATTTTTTTATGTCCCTTCCGGCTGCACATGTGCGGCAGGAAAAGACATGAATAGTAATATTTTACAATGGAGAGTTTGATCCTGGCTCAGGATGAACGCTAGCTACAGGCTTAACACATGCAAGTCGAGGGGCAGCATGAAGGAAGCTTGCTTCCTTTGATGGCGACCGGCGCACGGGTGAGTAACGCGTATCCAACCTGCCACATACTCGGGGATAGCCCGGTGAAAACCGAATTAAGACCCGATGGCATCCTTTGAGGACATCTGACGAGGATTAAAGGCAACGGTATGTGATGGGGATGCGTCCGATTAGCTTGTTGGCGGGGTAACGGCCCACCAAGGCTACGATCGGTAGGGGTTCTGAGAGGAAGGTCCCCCACATTGGTACTGAGACACGGACCAAACTCCTACGGGAGGCAGCAGTGAGGAATATTGGTCAATGGGCGGAAGCCTGAACCAGCCAAGTAGCGTGCAGGATGACGGCCCTATGGGTTGTAAACTGCTTTTGTCAGGGAACAAAGTGAGGCACGTGTGCCTTTTTGCGTGTACCTGTCGAATAAGGACCGGCTAATTCCGTGCCAGCAGCCGCGGTAATACGGAAGGTCCGGGCGTTATCCGGATTTATTGGGTTTAAAGGGAGCGTAGGCCGAAGGTTAAGCGTGTTGTGAAATGTAGTCGCTCAACGTCTGCACTGCAGCGCGAACTGGCTTTCTTGAGTGCGCGGTAAGTTGGCGGAATTCGTTGTGTAGCGGTGAAATGCTTAGATATGACGAAGAACTCCGATTGCGAAGGCAGCTGACTGTAGCGTAACTGACGCTGATGCTCGAAAGCGTGGGTATCGAACAGGATTAGATACCCTGGTAGTCCACGCGGTAAACGATGGATGCTCGCTGTGCGCCTTATCTGGTGCGTGGCCAAGCGAAAGCGTTAAGCATCCCACCTGGGGAGTACGCCGGCAACGGTGAAACTCAAAGGAATTGACGGGGGCCCGCACAAGCGGAGGAACATGTGGTTTAATTCGATGATACGCGAGGAAC